>SWCC01010084.1_pt1 | contig 259002 bp, 217 predicted proteins | sample 4692971 | NCBI WGS metagenome assembly SWCC01 (sample SAMN10267277, study PRJNA491770) | bioreactor metagenome | isolation source: DHS bioreactor inoculated with subseafloor sediment | place: Japan: off Shimokita Peninsula | collected 2006-08
GGGTGTGGGGTTGTGGTTTCTTGGCCGGCTGCGGGGGTGGGTGTGGGGTTGGCGTTCCTCGGTCGGCCGTGGGGAGTGAGTGCCGGGTTGGTGTTCCTCAGCCGGACGAGGGCGGCTCGCGCTCGGCGAAGGAACGCAGAGCAGGAGTGTCTCCGGCTGGTTGAGGAGGCCCGTAGGGCCGTCTCGAAACCTCCGCCGCAGTGGCTACGTGGATTGGTTCAAGTCCGGCTTTGGCGCTGAATCGTTGCGCCACCGTCACCACCATGGGACGCACCAACGCAGTGATTGTCGCGGCGTGCGCACCGCACCCGCATGCCGCTGTGGTGAAGTCAGGCTCCGAACGGCGCCAGCCAGAAGCGACCCACCGCGAGAAAGGCTGCTAGCAGCAACAGGACTGTAGGTAGCGCAATCGCCGCGGTCTCTTTACGGCGAATATGGACTGCGATGGCCCCGATCATGACTGCGACCAGGCCGGTTGCTGCGGTCGGCACCAAGATCGGTGCGATTCCGGTGAGGCCGGGCAAGATCACACCAAGCCCGCCGAGCAACTCCACGGCCCCGATTCCTTTCACCTGGCTGGGGCTGAAGTCCTCGGTCCAGGCCAGGCCTCGTTCAGCCAGCTTCTCCGTGGGTTGGGTGAGCTTCATCAGTCCCGCGGCGATGAAAGCCAGACCCAGCAGACCGGCGACAATCCAGAGTGCGATTGACATGGTGATCCCTTCTCGGGTTACTTAAAGCGTTAACTCCAAGCTACGAGCATACAGTTAACGATGCAAGTAACCTCTTGTGCGTATCACGTCGCCAGTGAGGCCGGGAAGCACTAGCATGACCCCATGGACGACCCCGCAGAACCGCGCTGGCTCACTGCCGAGGAGCGCCAGGCCTGGTTGACCCTGATGGCCGTGGTGATGCGGCTTCCCACTGCACTGGACGCGCAGCTGCGTGCCGAGGCCGACCTCAGCTATTTCGAATACTCCGTGATGGCCATGCTCTCCGAAGGGCCGAACCACACCCGACGCATGAGCGTGGTCGCCGCACTGACCGAAGGCTCCCTGCCGCGACTGTCGCAAGTGGTCGCCCGGTTGGAGAAGCGTGGCTATATCACGCGCTCGCCAGACCCCGACGATGGTCGCTACACCCTGGCCTCACTGACCGAGGCGGGCTGGCAGAAGGTGGTAGCGACCGCCCCAGGGCATGTCGAGGAGGTTCGCCGCCTCGTCTTCGATCCGCTCAACCAGTCCCAGGTCCGTCAGCTTGCAGCCATCGCCGGCCGCATCTCGTCGGCCATCGATCCCCACGAGCGGTTCCTGCGGGAAGTGACAGGGGTCGAGTCGCAGGAGTGAGATCCGACCCCTCCCGGCCCGCCGTCATGACATCGATGACCATCATCGATCCGATTGCCGCGCCCACTCGGGCACGAGTTCGAGCGGGCACCGAGTTCAGGAACCCATTCTGACGCGCCGCATCAGCGGAGTGCTTCGGGTAGCCGCAGCTTCGATGCGTCAGTGCCCGAACTCAAGCACCGGACAACAGCTGGTGCCGGGTCGATGAGCAGCTCGGGCAGGTCCTCCTCGCCCGCTGCGGCGTCCGGGTGAAAGGGCAGTGCTTCCCCGGTGAGGCGGAACTCAGCATGCACGCCGGGCTTCTCGCCGCGCACATCCAATCGATGCCAGGCGCCCTCCAAGTGCACCGCAATGAGGCCATGAAGGAAGAACTCCTCACCCGCACGCAGCCGCTGATAGCACAGCCCCGTGGGAATGCCAGAGCGTCGTAGCAGTGCTGCGGCGAGATGGGACTTCGCGTAACACAAGCCGGTGCGGTGGGAAAGCACGTCGCTGGCGCGCAGCGTGACGATACGGTCGCCGGCGCCGGTGGAGTGTCGTATTTGGTCGCGCACGAATCCGAAAATCAGCCGAGCGTGCTCGACGACACCCGCAGCCTCGGCTACCACCTGCGAGTGGAGCCTCACCACCCCAGGATGCTCACCGTCAATGACCGGAGAAAACCCCAGATACGACTCCGGGGAGACCTGTTCGGGTACCAGCATGACCCGATCGTAGGACCGTCCGCCGGGTGCCGCGGTAACTGGACGCTAACAATCGGCGAGCATGCTGGGACACCTCAAGACAGCTGGGACACCTCAAGACAGGAGGGGCGCCATGTTCGCGACGCAGAGCATCAACGGGCATGCCTACCAGTTCGAATCGCTGGTCGACCTCATGGCCAAGGCCACGCCGCGACGCTCCGGTGACGAGTTGGCCGGCTGTGCGGCGACCTCGGAGGCTGAGCGTGCGGCCGCACAGTGGGCGTTGGCCGAGGTGCCGCTGAGCACCTTCCTCAACGAGGCCGTCATTCCCTATGAGACCGATGAGGTCACCCGGCTCATCATGGACACCCACTCCGTGAATGCCTTCGCCCCGGTAGCCCACCTGACCGTCGGAGGGTTCCGTGACTGGCTGCTCGAGGTCACCGCCACACCGGACGCAGCAGTCACGCTGAGCGCTCTTGCCCCGGGCCTTACTCCAGAGATGGTCGCCGCGGTCAGCAAGATCATGCGCAACCAGGACCTCATCGCTGTCGCGAAGGCCTGCAGCGTGGTCACCGGTTTCCGCACCACCATCGGTCTGCCCGGACGCCTGGCCACCCGGCTGCAACCCAACCACCCCACCGATGATCTGCGCGGGGTCGCCGCCGCCATCCTGGACGGGCTGCTGCTGGGAGCCGGGGATGCCGTCGTGGGCATCAATCCGGCCGGGGATTCCCCCCAGGTGACCGCCGACCTGGCGTCCATGCTCGATGAGCTGCGCCGGGCCTACAACATCCCGATGCAGTCCAGTGTGCTGGCTCACATCAGCACCACCATCGGACTCATCGAAGCCGGCGTCCCGATCGACTTGGTGTTCCAGTCCATCGGCGGCAGCGAGGCCACCAACCGATCCTTCGGGGTCACCATCGACCTGCTGCGTGAAGGCTACGAAGCCGGGCTTTCGTTGAACCGCGGCACCGTGGGCAACAACGTCATGTACTTCGAAACCGGGCAGGGCTCATCGCTGAGCGCCAACGCCCACCTCGGCACTGGCGGACGTCCGGTCGATCAGCAAACCCTGGAGGCCCGCGCCTACGGGCTGGCCCGGGAGTTCAAACCACTGCTGCTCAACACGGTGGTCGGCTTCATCGGGCCGGAATACCTCTACGACGGCAAGCAGATCATCCGCGCCGGGCTGGAGGACCACTTCTGCGGCAAACTGCTCGGCGTCCCGATGGGTGTCGACGTCTGCTACACCAACCACGCCGAAGCCGACTTCGACGATATGGACACCCTGCTCATGCTGCTGACCGCGGCCGGGGTGAACTTCGTGATCACTGTGCCCGGTGCCGACGATGTGATGCTCGGCTACCAGAGCCTGGCCTACCACGACGCCCTGGTCGCCCGGCAGGTGCTGGGCCTCCGCGCCGCGCCGGAGTTCGAGCAGTGGCTGATCGAGCAAGGCATCGCCCTGGACGACGGCAGCATCCACGGCCTCGAACTGGGCCAATCCCGGCTCGCCGCGTTGGCAGGAGGCACCCGATGAGCACTCCGGTCACTCCCGAACCCCACGACCTGTGGGCACCGCTGCGTGCTACCACCCAGTCCCGGATCGGGCTGGGTCGGGCCGGCAGGTCGCTTCCCACCAGCGCAGTGCTCGATCTGCAGGCGTCACAGGCTGCCGCGCGCGACGCGGTTCATGTGCCGCTGGATGTCGCCGCATTGCTCCCCGGCCTGACGGAAATCGGACTGGGCGAGCCGGTCGTCCTGACCAGCAAGGCTGTCGATCGCAGCAGCTATCTGCGCCGTCCTGATCTGGGACGCGAACCGGTCGGCCTCGACACGCTGCCCACCGACGGTGCCCAGGTGGCTTTGGTGATCGCCGACGGGTTGTCGTCCAAAGCGGTCGCGGATCACACCGTGGCCATGGTGCAGGCGCTCGTCACGGAGTTGTCGGAGTTCACCATCGCGCCCCCGGTGATCGTCACCCAGGCCCGAGTGGCCATCGGCGACTGGATCGGTCAGGCGATGGGGGTCGACACCGTACTGGTGCTGATCGGAGAACGTCCCGGGCTTTCGGTGGCCGATAGCCTCGGCATCTACCTCACCCACAACCCGCGGCCGGGTCGAAACGATGCCGAGCGCAACTGCATCTCCAACATTCATCCGCCGGAGGGGCTCAGCTACGCCTCGGCAGCGGCAACTGCGGCTCGGCTGGTGCGTGGCGCCCGGGCCCTGGGGCGTTCCGGCGTCGATCTGAAGGACACCGCCGAACCGGCTGCCCTCGACGGCTCGTCACCCACCGTCGGCTGAGCTTCTCGAAGCCTGGGGTGTGCCCTTTGTCGGGCTCAGCGTACGGAGAGGGGGGCGAAGCCTCTCGGTTCCGGCCCCCACCCGTACGGAATCAGCGCAGTTCGCCGGGTTTGTGCAGGCCGTCCAGCTCGGCCAGATCGTCCGGGTTGGGGCCATCGAGCAGCCCACCGGTGATGGCGTACTCCTCTTCGGGTGAGAGCACCAGGCGCTTGCGTCCGGCAACTCCGAAGTAGATCAACGCGAGCACGTACAGCCCGGCCACGGTGTAGATGGCTGCGGTGTAGGCCGGGTTCATCAGCACACCGACGAAGATCGCCGCCGACAGTACCCCGGCGAAGATCGCGCCGGGAATGCCAAAGGCACTGCGGTGCGGACGCGACGCCTGCGGGAACCGGTAGCGCAGCAGCACGAACGAGGTCATCTGCAGGATGTAGGCCACCACCGCGCCCCACACCGCCATGTTCAGTACCACCGAGCCGGCGGTCTCGCCACCGAACTGCACGATGAACAGCGCCAGGAAGCCGATCAGCGCGCTCACTAGCAGAGCGATGTAGGGCGTCTTGCGGGCGCCGGTCAGCGACAGGAACTTGGGGTAGTAGCCGGCCCGTGACAGCGAGTACATGTTGCGTCCGGCGGCGAACATGATGCCCTGGACGCTGGCCAGCAGCCCGACCAGCGCGAACGCGGAGAGGATTGCGGCGATGTTGCCTGGAATGATCGCGCTGAAACCATCCAGCAGCGGCTCGCCGCTGGCACCAGCAGCGGTGGACCCGAGGACGGCCGGGTTCAAGATGACGACGATCGCTGCGGTCGCGATGAGCGTGATCATGCCCCAGCGTCCAGCCTTGGGGATGTCGCGCTCAGGGTTGTGAGCCTCTTCGGCGGCTAGCGGGAGTTCCTCGATGCCCAAGAACAGCCACATCGCGAACGGCATCGCGAACAGGATCGGTGCGATACCGAACGGCAGGAATGTCGAGTTGCCGGCCTCAGGAGCGATATCCCACAGGCTGGCGAAGTTCACGCCGCCCGCGGCGAGCGCCATGATGCCGAACAGCGCCAGGATGCTGATCGAGATCACCGAAACGATGACGGCGAACTTGAAGGACAACTCGGCGCCGGCGGAGTTCAACAGCACGAAGATCCCGTACAGCACCAGCCACCACACCCAGGCGAAGCCGGCATCGATCAAGCTGGGCCCACCGAGTTCGGCCACGATCGCATCGGCGTACTGGGCGGAGAAGTAGATCACCACAGCGGTCGTCATCACGTACTCGATGGTCTCTGCCAGCCCGGTGACGAAGCCGCCCCAGGGGCCCATGGCTGCCCGAGCGAAGGAGTAGGCGCCACCGGTGTGGGGCATCGCGGCGGACATTTCCGAGATGGATTCGATCATGGCGATGTACATGGCGATGACGATGCCGGCAGCGATCAGGAATCCGCCCCAGCCGGCCACTGCGATACCTGCGTTCCAGCCGGAGAAGTCGCCGGAGATGACCGCTGCGACGCCGATGCCCCACAGCCCCCAAACGCCGGCGCTGCGCTGCAACTGTCGCTTGTCGAAGTAGCCTGCCTCGGCCCGCTGATAGGTGACTCCTGACACCGAGACCTCGGGACCGGTGGTGTCTACGGGGTCCTGTTCGGCGGTTGTACTCATCTCTTCCTCCGTGAGTAGTCCAAACAACAAACGGCACCGAGAGAATCGGCACCGATGGCTGGACGCTAGACCAGCCATCGGCCTCCGATGCCCTTGTCCCGGGCGGGTAATGAGGTCGTAACTGAAGGGGTGGAGGTCTTAACAAATGGGGGCTGGAAGCCCGGTTGCTCGGTACGGCGTCCGGCCAGATCGCGATTCCCGTGATCCTCGGTGACGCTCAGGCAGGTGGTCCAGCTCAGCGCCGTGGAGATGCTCTAGGGTCCCTGTCATGCGCCCTCTGCCACCGGACATCGGAACGTTGACCGACGGTTCCCGCGACGCCGCACGACAGCCCGGACGACTCCTGCTCGCCGGCCTGCTGGGCGCACTGGTCGGCGTCCTGGGCGGCATGATCGGGCTCGGTGGCGCGGAGTTTCGGCTCCCCTTGCTGGTGACGATCTTCGGATTTGCCGCTCTTCAGGCGGTGATCGTGAACAAGGCCCTCAGCCTCATTCTGGTCGCCGCGGCACTACCTGCCCGGCTGCTGGGGGTCTCGTTCGCGTCCATCGCACCTTTCTGGCCGATCGTGGTGAACCTGCTGGCGGGGTCGCTCATCGGAGCCTGGCTCGGAGCGACGTGGGCGACCAAGCTGGCGTCGCGGAGCTTGTATCGGTTGCTGTCGGTGCTGCTGGTCGCGATTGCGGTGCTGTTGGTGTGGTCGCATCTCGGTGGGGTGGAGCCGCTGGGGCTGTCCGGGGTGGTCCAGGTTGTGGTGGGGGTACTCGCCGGAGTCGTGATCGGCGTGGTCGCCGCCCTCATGGGAGTGGCCGGCGGAGAGCTGCTGATTCCGGCGATCGTGCTGCTCTTCGGTGTCGACATCAAGATCGCCGGCTCGCTGTCCTTGGCGGTGTCACTGCCCACCATGTTGGTGGCCTTTGCGCGGTACAGCCGTGACCAAGCGTTCGCTGTGCTGGGTGAGAACCGGAGCTTTGTGGCGGCGATGGCCGTCGGGTCGATCCTGGGTGCGCTGCTGGGCGGGCTGTTACTGGGGGTGGTGCCGTCCCTCGTGCTGGTGCCCCTGTTGGCAGTGCTCCTGGTGCTGTCTGCGGTGAAGGTGTGGCAACACGCCTGAGCCGGGTGGCGTCAGTCGATGTCTTCGCCGGCCAGCACCTTGGCGGCCAGACGCTCTTCCTCGCTGACCTCCCAGACCTCTTTGGCGGCGTGGAACGCCAACACGATGATGAAGCAGCCCAGGATCAGATCCGGCCAGCCCGAGCCGGTGACGGCGGTGAGGATCGCCATGGCGATGATGGCGGTGTTGATCAGCACATCGTTGCGGGCCGACAGGAACGCCGCCCGACTCAGTGAGCCGCCATGGTTGCGGACGGTGGTGAGCAACAAGGCGCTGGTGCCGTTGATCACGATCGCGCCCAGGGACGCCCAGATCACCGGCCACACCTGCGGGGTCTGTGGGGTTACGAAGCGTTGGACGGCCTCCCAGGTGGCGAACAGTGCCGGACCCAGAATGATCAGCGCCATCACCTTTCCCATGATTGACCGGTTGCGCAGCTGCCACCCCAGAGCGATGAAGATAAGCAGATTGACCGCGGTGTCCTCCAAGAAGTCCACGCCGTCGGCCAGCAGCGACACCGAGCCGGCGAACAGGGCGACGGTGAACTCCACGAAGAAGTAGGCGAAGTTCAACCCGGCCACGATGAGCACAACGCGGCGGATCCGAGTGGGATCGAACTTCGGAGTGAGGTCTTCGGTGGCTTCGTCATCCGGCATGGGAACACCCTAGTGGTGGCGGAGTTTGCCGTCCTCCCGACTGCGGGGTGCCGCCTCGTTGGCATGGTGGCCTCAGCCAGAAAGAAGAGATTCGGGGTCGCCTGGAGTGGCGCGCTCTGGCTAGGCTCCAAGCGTGGATGCAGACTTCGTGGTGAGCTTCAATGCCGAGACGAAGCGGAAGGTTCTGGCACTTCGTGAGCGCACCGCCCGGTATGTGCGTCTGTCGCCCTGGACCACCGCAGCGGCTCTGGCCGTGGCTGCACTGATGATCCTGATGGGGGTGAGTACCGGGGAGTTCGGAGCGTGGTTGATAGCCGTTCTGCTGATCGGCGTGGCCACCGTCCTGGTGGTGCTGGTGAGGAAGGATGCACACAACGCCCCGCTGCCGATGCCCGATGTCGCGTTCCGGGTGCGCGGAGACGAGCTGTGGCTCTCTGGCGATGCCACTGCCACCGGCACCGTGAAGCGTGCCGCCGAAACCTGGTCACTGTCCGCCACGACGGTGTCGCTCGGCACCGCTTACGGCATGATCCCCGCGGTGGTGTTCGCCGCGCCAGACCGCAAGCCACGGTCGTACATCCTCACCAACCTGGATCAATCAGGCGAGGAGATCGTGGCCCAAATCGAGTTCCGCAAGGGCAAGGCTCTGCGCTGAGCCTGCCGGGTCGCGGCTAGGCCGGGCGGTTGCGCTGCCGCAACGATGCCTCGATGAGTGCTGTGGAGTGCGCCAAATGGGCGCGGACGGCCGGTCCGCCGTCGTGTTGCGCTGCGTCCAGGTAGGTGCGGTGTTCCGGCGCCAGGCTGCCCGGGGGATAGTCCGGCCGCACGTGAGTGAGCAGCAGCAGAATCTCGGAATCGAGCTGGGAGTAGGCCTCGGTGATGCGGGCGCTCCCTGCGGCGGCGACCAAAGCCTGGTGAAAGCCGGAGTGAGCTCGAGTTGTCTGGGCCCAGCCAGCGGTGCGTTCGACGTGGTCGAGGGTGGCCAGGGCCGCCTGGATCGGCGCCGTCACCGCAGCGGGCCAGTGCTCGCCGTGGCGTTCCCGCAACAAGCGAACGGCTTCGCCCTCCAGAGCCCCCCGCAAATCCTGCAAGGCGTGCAGACCGTCGACATCGAGTTGCGCTACCCGCGAACCGCGATAGGGGATCGACTGAACCAACCGCTCCGCGCTCAGCCTGGCCAGGGCACTGCGCACGGTGTGACGCGAGACTGCGAAGCGCTCGGCCAGGTCTTCTTCGCGCAAGGCGGTTCCTGGTGCCGGGTCGCCGTCCAGGATGGTGGTGCGCAGTCTCTCGGTGACCTCGGAGGTCGCAGTCGGTCCCGGGGCGTGATCACGCCGGCGTGGGCACATCGGTGGGCTCCTTCCTTCCGGGGAGCGCCAGTACGGTCAGCCCGACGGCGATAGCGAGGATGCCCAGAATCGACGCGGCGGTGAGCTGCTCACCCAAGACGACGACGCCCAGCACGGTGGCCGATGCCGGTTCGGCCAGAGTCAGCGTCGAGACCGTGGTGGCCTTCAGGTGAGCCAGGCCCCAGCCGAACAGCAGGTAGGCGATGGTGGTCGTGATCACCCCGAGCCACAGCGCCAGCGTTGCTCCGGCCGGTGTGGCCAGCCAGGCGGTGCCGGCGAACAACAGGACCGGAATGCTCAACACCGCTGCGGTGCCGAAGACCGCCCCCATGGCGTCGGTGGGCTGCCAGCGGTGGGCGAGGAGTTCTTTGCTGGCCAAGGTATAGACGGCATAGGACGCGCCGGCACCGACCGAAGCTGCGATGCCCAAGGGGGTCAGGCCACTCAGCTGCCCGCCGGCGAGGCCGGAGACCAAGGCGACCCCGATGATGGCGAGCACCGTCGCGGCCAGCCAACGCCGTGAGGGCAATCGCCGATGCAGCAGACCGTCCAGCAGCCCCACGCTGATCGGCGCTGAGCCCAGCGCCAGCACGGTGCCCACCGCAACGCCATTGAGTTCGGTGCCCAGGAAGAAGGTCGGCTGATAGGCCAGCACCCCTATCGCTCCGATGCTGACCAGGGCCCAGTCCGGCAGCCGCCCGGTCTGCACTGAACGAGCAGGTCGGCGCTGGTGATGCTGCATCAGCGCGATGATGCCCAGCAGTCCGCCGCCGATCAGGATGCGTGCTGCCCCGACGGCCAGGGGGGAGGCGTCGACGTCCGCCAGTGCCCGGGAGGTCCCGGTGGTGGAGAAGCAGATGGCGGCTGCCAGCACCGCGAAGATCGCACGCATCGGAACATTGTTACACAATCGTCCCAGGGTTGGGCGGTCGTACGCTGCTGGGTGTGACCTGCCTGCCGGAAGTCGTGGCCTGATGCCGCCGCGCTCACCTCTGCCGCGCCGCAACGGCTTGGACGCCGCCTGGGTACGGACCCCGGACAATCTGCCGAGCAACCGCGGCCGCTGGCAGACCATGGGCGAGTTCCTCCGCGAGCGGCTGCCTGGTGTGGCCCCCGTGGCCGAGATGCTGCAGGCCGGTGAGTTCTTCGACCAACACGGTCAGCCCTGGCGCGAGCAGGATCCGTTTCGCCCGAATGCCTTCGTGTGGTTCCACCGTCCACTGGCCTCGGAGGTGTCCGTGCCCTTCGACGTGGCGGTGCTCTACGCCGATGAGCGCATCGTGGTGGTCGACAAGCCGCACTTTCTGGCCACCACCCCGCGTGGGGTGCACGTGCGCGAAACCGTGGTGGTGCGGCTTCGGGAATCGTTGAGTCTGCCCGACCTCGCCCCGGCGCATCGGCTGGATCGACTCACCGCAGGGGTGTTGGTGCTGACGACCCGTCCGCAGTTTCGGGCGGCCTACGCCGAACTCTTCCAGCGCGGGCAGGTGCAGAAGGTCTACGAAGCCGTGGCGCCGTTCGACCCGGTCATCGAGTTTCCCCTTCGGGTGAAGAACCGCATCGAGAAGCCGCGGGGCAGCCTGCAAGCGCAGGTTGTGGCCGGTGAGCCCAACGCCGAGACCATGATCGAGCTGATCGAGGTGCACGGTGATTTCGCCCGCTACCGACTGATGCCGGTGACCGGAAAGACGCATCAGCTTCGGGTGCATCTGGCCGGACTGGGCCTGCCCATCGTGGGTGATCCGCTGTATCCACAGGTGCAGGATTCGTTGGGCGACGACTTCGAGCACCCGCTGCAGTTGGTGGCCCGAAGCCTCGCCTTCACCGACCCGTTTGACGGTAAGCCGCGATCGTGGGCGAGCCGGGTCGCGGTGGAGTGGCCCTTAGGGCAGGGTGGTCAGGGCTAGTCACAGGTGACGTATTGGGAGGGGAACCCATGGCCGGAACGCAGGCGGGTTGGTACAACGATGGATCAGGAACCACACGATGGTGGGACGGAAATCAATGGACTGACAAGGTTCAACCCCCGCCGGCGCCACCGCGTACCCCCAGCCAGATGGTGAACCACATTGCTGCCGAGGCTGTAGCGGGCAGCCAACCACGTCCGGCGCCGAAGGGAGCCAGCTATGTGGTGCTGCAGGTCGTCCTCAAAGAGAAACTCTGGGGAACTGGATCCGGGAACCTGACCGAGCTGGAGAAGGCCATCAATCGGCAGGCCGTTCTCGGCTATCGCTTGCACACCATAACCACCGCCTCCTCGGGGAGCGTTGGGATCGGCGGCGGAGACCGAATCCAGGCCACCATGGTCTTCGAACGGCTCACCTGATCGCCACGTGACGTCGGCCATCGTGTCCGTGATGTAGCGCCCCGGTGACAAGATGGCACGGTGACCCTCCCGCTACGCATCCTGTTCTGCTGGCCGCAGATCCCGAACAACACTGGTGCCACGATGCGGCTGGCGGCAGTCACGGGAGCCGAATTGCACCTGGCCAAACCGTTCGGCTTCGACATGGATGACGCCAAGCTGCGGCGAGCCGGGGTGGATTACGCCGACAAGTCGGCCACCTACGTTCATGCCTCGCTGGAGGACGCCTATGCCGCGCTGCTTCCGGCGAGGGTCTTCGCCTTCACCGCCCATGCCGAAACGCTCTACACCGATATCGCGTACCGCCCCGGAGATGTGCTGCTGTTCGGCCCCGAACCCACCGGCCTGGCTGAAGAGGTGCTGACCGACCCCCGCATCACCGCCCAAGTCCGCATTCCCATGCGCCCCGCCCTCCGCTCACTCAACCTAGCCAACGCCGCCGCCATCGCGGTCTACGAAGCCTGGCGCCAACTAGGCCACCCCGGCGCATCCTGATCCTTGATTAGGTGCTAGATCCTCCACCGACTATGGGGGAGGATCTAGCACACTCTTGAGGTCACTCGGGGTGCGAGAGGAGGGCGATCTCTTCGGGGGTGAGGTGCAGGTCGGCGGCCATCACCGAATCCTGGATGCTGGTTGGGCGGGATGCGCCGGGGATGGGGATGACGACGGGGTCGAGGGCCAACTCCCAGGCCAGGGCTACCTGCTGGGGGCTGACGTCGTGGGCGTCGGCTATCTGGTTGAAGGCCACATGGCGATCGCCGAGTTCGGGGGCGTTGCGGATGCCACCCAACGGGCTCCACGGGAGGAAGGCGATGCTGAGTTTGGCGCAGTGCTCCAACTCGACCAAGCTGGAGCGGAACTTCGGCGAGAATTGGTTCTGTACCGACACCAGACGACCGTCGAGAACCTCGACGGCCTCATCGATCTGTGCCACGGACGCATTCGAGATGCCGGCCATTTCAATGACGCCCTCATCGAGCAGGTCACGGATCGCGCCGACGGATTCGGCATAGGGAACCTGCGGGTCAGGGCGGTGGAACTGGTACAGCCCGATCGCTTCGACGCCCAGGCGTTTGGCCGAAGCCTTCGCGGCTTCCTTGAGGTACTCCGGACGTCCGTTCTGAGTCCAGCTTCCGTCGCCGGGACGCAGATGACCGCCCTTGGTGGCGACCAGGACGTCGGCAGTGTCGCCATACAGCCGCAGTGCCTTGGCGATGAGTTCCTCGTTGTGGCCGACTTCGCCGGCATCGCGGTGATAGGCGTCGGCGGTGTCGATCAGCGTCACACCCGCGTCAAGCGCGGCGTGGATCGTGGCGATCGAGCGTTCCTCGTCGGGGCGACCTTCGATCGACATCGGCATACCGCCGAGACCGATGGCGCTGACCGTACGTGAACCGAGTGTCCGTTGGATCATGGTGAGCCTTACTGAGAGATGAAGGTGGTGGGGTGACGACTTCCACCCTAGGTCGGTGGACAGTGAGCATCCACCCTTGCCTTCAACCTCCGCCGCTCGCCGAAGATTCCGCCAGCACTCGTCGGCCCGGCGTCGACACCGATCTCAGCGGGGGAATCGTCCGACGCCGCCGGGCGCAGGTGTCGTAGCGTGACGGTGTGGACGAGCGGTCCGAGTTTCCCGAGCATGAGCATGAGGATGCGCTGGAACCCAAGCATTTGATCCGGCGCTCCGATGTGGTGCTGCGCGCCGGAATCATGATGTTGGGCGCGGGCACCTCGGGGCTGCGGGTGCGTGAAGTGATGCGCTCGGTGGCCAGCACTGTGGGTATCGAGAACATCAAGGCTCTGGTGACCTATACCGACATCGTGCTCACGGTGCAGCGCCGCGGCATCTTCCGAACTCAGGTGGCCGAGATCGATGCTCCCGGCGTGAATGCCCACCGCATCGCGTTGGTCAAGGACTTCGCGGCCCAGCTTCCCGACCGGGCCACAGTCGCTGAAGTGGACGCCCGTCTCGACGCGATCGAGGCAACGCCACGGTTGTATCCGGCGTGGCTGCTCGGAATTGTGGTGGCGCTGGCCTGCGCCTCGGTGACCGTGCTCACCAACGGCGGTTGGCGTGAAGTGCTGGCAGTGCTGCCCGCCTCGGCGCTGGCGTACTGGTTGAATCGCTGGCTCAGTCGACTGCAACTCAACCACCTGGCGGTAGTGCTGGTCTCTGCGGCGACCGCGACCGGCTTGTTTCTGTTGTTCGCGACTCTGCTGGATCTGGCTCTGGGTGGGTCGAGCCCTCGCCTGGCGGCGGGGTTGATCTGCGCGGCGATCTTCTTGATTCCCGGCTTCCCGATGGTCACCGCCGGTCTCGACCTGGCTCGCATCGACCTGCTGGCCGGTGTGCCTCGCCTCACCTATGCGGCCCTGGTGGTGCTCGCCATCACGATCGGAGCCGGAGTCGTGGCGGCCTTCAGTGGGGTCTCCCCGGATGTTGTTCCGGCCATCGAGGGCCCACCGGCCCTGGTGTGGGCGGCACTGCTGGCGGCCAGCTTCTTCGCCGTGTTCGGCTGGGCGATGATGTTCAACTCACCACTCCCGGCGGCGCTCGCCTCAGGGGTGGTGGCGATCATCGGAAACACTCCGCGGCTGCTCATGATCGACAGTGGGGTGAAAGAACACGTGGCCACCTTCGTGGGCTGCTTCATCATGGGCCTGCTGTGTGCGCTGGCCGCGACGCTGTTGAACACCGAGAAGATCATCATGACCGTACCGACGGTGCTGGTGTCGATTCCGGGTGCCTCGGCGCTGCGCACCCTGCTCTACTTCGACCAAGCCGATGTCGTGCAGGCCATGCAGAACGGAGTCTCCACCCTGCTGACCGCGGTGGCGATGGTGGTCGGACTCGCTGGGGCGCGCATGATCACCGACCCGGAGTGGGCCTTCACCCGGGCCAATGTTCCGACGACGTGGAGTCAGGCGCGGCAGATGTTGGGTCGCCGCGGGCGGTGAGCGATTCGCGAAGTTCTTCGGGGTGGGGAGAAGATGGAGCAATGGTGCCCTCAGCAGTGATGTTCGACCTCGGTCAAGTGGTTCTCCGTTGGGTTCCGGAGCGCGCGTTCGAGCACGTGATGGACGCTGCCGAGGTTCCTGCTTTCATGGAGCGGGTCGAGTTCCACCCGTGGAACAAGGAGAACGACCGCTTCGATGACCTCACGCAGAACGAGGCCGCCTGGATCGCGCGATTCCCCGGTGATGCAGCACGGATGCAGGCGTTTCGAGCCCACTTCGATGACACCGTCACCGAGATGGTTCCGGGTACCGGCGCGATCATGGCCGAACTGCAGCAGGCCGGCGTCCCGATATCGGCGTTGTCGAACTGGTCGGGCGAGCTCTTCACCCGAACCCGTGCTCGCTGGGGCATTCTCAATCGCTTCAGCGACATCGTGGTTTCCGGTTGGGAGGGCGTCGTCAAACCGGATCGGCGCATCTTCGAGTTGGCCTGTGAGCGCAGTCAGCGAGACCCTGCTGAGGTCGTGTTCATTGATGACACTGCAGAGAATGTCGAGGCTGCGATCACCTTCGGGATGCAGGCACTGCACTTCACCTCGGCCGAGAAGCTGCGAGCCGACTTGGTCGGACTGGGCTTGTTGGGTCCGCGCATTCCGCTGACCCGCCCGATCTACCACTGGACGCCGCGCGAGGTGTGGCGCGACGCGCTCACGGCCGGCGCCTACCCCTGGTCGGCCCGAGGCGTGGGTTACATCGCTGAAGGGTTCGTTCACTTCTCTTTCGCCGATCAGCTCCAGCGCACCCGCCAGAAGTTCTACGCAGATCTCGGTGCCGCCGATCTGGTACTCCTGCGCCTGGACCCTGCGCCCACCACTCCCGTGGTCGTCGAGAACGGCTACCCCCACCTCTTCGCGCCGCTTCCTCTGGACGACGTCACGGAAGTCAGCATTGAGACGGTCGAGCTCGATGCGTAACCGCCCTCAAGGACGCCGACTCCTCGCCAGGCGAGCCTTCAGGGGCTGAGCAGGGCGAGCCATCGGCGAAGGATCGGCTCCAGGGCGGTGGCATCGGCTGCGCCGAGTTGTTGGATCAGTCGGTGTTCGTTGGCCATGTGGGCGGTGAAGGCGGCGTCGATGAGGGCAATGCCGTCTGGGGTGAGTCGGATCATTCGCCGACGTCGATCATCCTCGGGCTCAATGCGTTCGACCAATCCGCGGGCTTCGAGGCGGTCGACGCGCTTCGAAAGTCCCCCGGTGGTCACCATCGTGTAGTCCGAGAGTTCGCCGGCGGGTAGCTCGTAGGGTGCGCCGGATCTGCGCAGCGATGCCAGCAGATCGAACTCCGGTTCACTGAGCCCGAACTCGGCATATACCGGGACGATCTCTGCAGTGAGCGCCAACGCCAGCCGGTGCAGCCGTCCGATCACCTCTACCGGTGAGGTGTCGAGGTCGGGGCGTTCGCGGCGCCATTGTTCACTGATCCAGTCGACGTGGTCAGAGTGCGGAGGAGTCATGACTCGATATTAGCTTCCAAGGAAGGTAATATAACTTCCATGGAAGATAAATGGGGCCGTTGGGTCGCTCTCACCGCAATCGCACCGATCGCCTGGGGGAGCACCTACTTCGTTACGGGCCACCTGCTGCCACCAGACACCGCGTTATGGGGCGGCGTCATTCGCTGCCTGCCTGCCGGGCTGTTGTTGCTCGCGGTGGTGCGGCGGCTACCCACCGGATCGTGGTGGTGGCGTTCATTCCTGCTGGGGCTGCTCAGTGTGGGCGGGTTGAACGTGCTGGTCTATGTGGTGGCGCAACGGCTCCCTTCGAGTCTGGCGGCCACCCTGATGTCGACCTCGGCGGCGGCCATGCTGGTGTTGAGCTGGCTGATTCTGCACCAGCGGCCCCGGTTGGCCGCGGTGTTGGGCGCCGTTGTCGGCATCGCTGGTGTCGTGGTCATGATGGGCTTCGGTGTTGGCCCGATCGATCCGTGGGGTGTGGTGGCCTCCATCGTCGCCATGCTGTCTTCGACGCTGGGCTTCGTGCTCACGGCCAAGTGGGGATCTGCAGTCCCGCCGGTGACCATGGCGTCGTGGCAGTTGGTGGCTGGCTCGCTCGTGGTCCTGCCTGCGGCGATCATCGTCGAAGGACCGCCGCCCGCCCTCGATGGCCCCGCGATTGCTGGATTCGCCTACCTGATCGTGGTCGCCACCGCCATCGCCTATGCGGCGTGGTTCACCGGGCTGCGGCGCCTGTCTGGAGCTGCGGTCGGCATCATTGGTCTGCTCAACCCGGTTACCGGCGTGCTGCTCGGGGTGCTGCTCGGCGGTGAAGTGTTCGGCGTGCCACAGGCGGTCGGCCTGGCCCTGGTGATGAGTGGCGTGCTGCTCGGCGTAGCTTCGGGTCGTTCCCGAGCGGACTCCGCAACCCCGCCACCAGAGCTGCCAGCCACCTACGAGCCGTCGCCGATTCGTAGCACCGCGGCTCCGCGCACCTTGCCACCGACTAGGTCAGTCATGGCATCGGCGACGGAATCCAGCGAGTAGATCGAGCTCACCGCCGGGGTGATCGTTCCTTCGGCGATAGCGGCAACGACTGGTGCCAGCGCGTCCCGATGCTCAGCCGCCATCACCATCGTGAGTCGCTGGGACACCACAGTGGAGAGCGCGGCTGCCAGTAGTTGGCGTCCGAATCCGCCGCCGATAGGGCCACCACCTTCACCCCCGACGATGACCAGCGTGCCGTTCTTGGTGAGGATGCGTCGCAGCTTGCGCAGCGGGCGTCGACCTCCCATGTCGATGATCACGTCGTAGCGATCGGTTCCGGCGGTCGGCTCGGTCGTCGCATAATCCAGAACCCGATCGGCACCCAACCCGAGAACGAGATCAGCCTTGGCTGCACTTGCGACCCCGGTCACGTGAGCGCCGGCAGCGTGCGCGAGCTGGGTCACCCAGGCGCCCACCCCGCCAGAGGCGCCGAGCACCAGCACGCGCTGGCCGGCCGCAACCCGTCCCTGCTCGTGGACGGCCTGATAGGCGGTAATCCCGGAGATGGCAACGGCTGCGGCCTTCTCGGCGGGCAACTGTGCGGGGCGCTGCACCAGTTTGTCGGCGCGAGCGATCGCATAGGGCGCGAACGCCCCGACCGCGATTCCCAACACCTCGTCGCCAACAGTGAGGTCATCGACTCCCTCGCCGAGGGCGATGATGCGTCCGGCCACGTCGGCTCCAGGAATGCGCTGCGCCGGCCGGCGCAGGCCGAAGCCCATCAGTCGCATCACATAGGGCAGTCCGGTCATCACATGCCAGGTGCCGCGGTTCAGCCCGGCGGCATGGACGGCGAGAAGCACCTCGCCGGGGCCCGGGGTGGGTACGGCGACGTCGGCGAAGTGCAGGGCGTCTGCATTGCCGTAGCGGTCTTGGACGACGGCACGCATGAGCGTCGGAGTCGCTGCGGCCGAGCTGGCTGCGGGTTGAGGGTGAGTGCTGGTCATGGCGTTCTCTCCAGGGCGTTGTTTGTTCGTACTAAGTACGACTGACTTGTGAGAACGCTACCGTACTAAGTACGATCCAACAACGGAATGGCGCAGACTTGCCCATCCCGAGACTGGAGGAGGCACAGTGAGCGCAGCCAACGAGCGTCCAACCCTGACCCGCGAGCGAGTGATTCACGCCGCGATGGAGCTCGCTGACCGCCGCGGCATCGAGGCCCTGACCATCCGCGCGCTGGCCACGGAGCTTCAGACCAAACCCATGAGCCTGTACCACCACGTCGCAGGTAAAGAGGCGATTCTGGACGGCCTGGTCGACCAGGTGTTTTCCGAGATCGAACTGCCGCCGCAGGACCTGCCCTGGCGTGACGCGATCCGGCACCGCTACTTGTCAGCGCGGCGCGTGCTGCGCCAACATCCTTGGGCTCCGCCGCTGATGGAATCGCGCACCAGCCCCGGATCGGCCACCTTGACCCATCACGATGCGGTGTTGGCCTGCCTGAGGCGCGGTGGATTGGACTGGTCGTTGGTCGCGCACGCCTACGCCCTCCTTGACGCGTTCGTCTATGGCTTCGCCCTGCAGGAGGCGTCGCTGCCGTTCGACGGCAACGCAGAGGTAGCCGAACTGGCCGATCAGATGGCCAGCGCATTCCCCGAAGGTGCCTACTCGACCTTGGTGGAGTTCACCACCCAACACGTGCTCCAGCCCGGGTATGACTTTGCAGACTCTTTCGAGTTCGGGCTGGACATGCTGCTGAACGGTATCGAAGCCGCCCGCTAGGCGTCCGGGTCGTCGATCCCGCCGCCGCGTGACAGGCGCGCCCGTCAGTCAGGCTGGCTGACCCGCCGGGCGAACTCGATGATCTCCTGCTCCGTCTCGGCCCGCGTGATCGGCTCGTTGTGTACCTCGTGGCGTACCCCGGTGAACACCCGGGTGCGGACGTCGGCGTGGCCGGTGGCAACCAGCCGATTCGCCACGTGGTAAGCGCCTTCGCCGTAGTTGCACACCGGATCCTGATCGCCGGCGAGCACCAATACGGGCAATTTGGCGGGGATTGTGGCGTACCACTGCTCAGCGTTCGCCTGGTCGTACAGATCGACGAAGCTCTGCAAGAACCGAGCGCTCAAGGGCGCCCCGAAGTTGTTGAACGCATCGCGGCCGTGATCAGCAACGACCTCGGCGTCCAGGGCGACCCAGTCGGTCGGACCCGGATTCGGCCCGCAGCGATCCAGGAAGCCATCGAACAGTTGGCCCACCAGTTCGGCCGGGGCGGGTTCGGCAGCCATGGCACCGGCCGCGAGATCGGCTAGCGCTGCTCGATCGATGGTCTGCTCGATGCCGCGCAGTTGGGCTGCGATCCCGCACAGGGCCAGCCCTGACAGCTGAGCCTTCGGGTCGGACGCCATGGCGCGGGCGATCATCGAACCCCAACTGTGGCCGAAGACGACATAGGGCAGCACCGGCAGGCCCTCCCGAACCTGCTGCTGGAAGGTCAGCTCGTCGGCGACGACGACCTGGGCCCCGTTCTCGCCGGCATCTCCCCAAATGCCCTGGCGCATGGCGGTGCGTCCGTGCCCGGCATGGTCATCTGCTGCGACGACGAACCCGGCGTCCACCAGGGCGGAAATCAGGTGCAGATAGCGGCGAGAGTGCTCACCGAGCCCGTGGATGAGCTGGACGATCGCCCGCGGTTCTCCCACAGGTGTGTAGACCCACCCTTGGATCAGGTCGCGGCCGTTGCTGGATAGAAACTCGATTTCGCGCAGGGACACCGTTATCTCCTTGTTGCCGGCTCAATCTCGGCCTGGCGGGATTCTCAGCCAGCGTAGCTGGGCAACTCGATCACATAGGTGTCGATGGTCGCTCCGCCATACCAATCGCTGGGGAACAGAATCCGAGTGCCGCTGGGGCTCATCACCACATTGGGCTGAGCCCAGTAGTTCTGATCGGAGGAATTCGCGTCATAGCCGAAGCTGCGATGGTGGGCCACCCGGCACACCTGCTTGGTGTCGACATTGGCCAACAGCACTTCTTGTTCGAGATAGGTCGGATCAGGGCTGACCGAATCCAGTCCGTTGCCGGTTGCCGCCACGGCAACCCAGCCGGGATTGCGATACGCGCGGCCACTCACCAGGGTTCCGGTGGGCGGGTAGGGATCTCCCTGGGATTCGCCGATGATTGTGGACACTGCGCCGGTGTCCAGGTTGGCCACCATCAAGGTGCCGCTGCCACTGGGCCCGTCGTACTGGACGCCGGCAACCAGGTCATCGCCGGCGGCATTGCGCAGCATGTCGCTGTGTTCTTCGCCGCTCCAAGCCAGGGTTCGCTTCACTGTATTGCTGGTCGCGTCCAGCACGGTGCTGGAGCTCTGTCCGGCTAGGAATCGCGAGGCGCCCGAAGGGCTGGCCTGGGCAACCACGGCCGTCAAGTGCTGGGTGGGACCAATGGTGTTGGTGGAGATGCGGTAGCTGAAGCCCTCGTAGGTGGTCTCATCGCCACTGGTGTCGCGACAGCCCAACCCGATGAGGTCGTTGTCGGTACTCATGAAGAACGGGTCGCTGCCGCCGCTGACTAGATCCGCCCCGGCGCAGACCGACTTCAGTACCCCGGAGGTGATGTCGGTGCGGAAGTCGTGGATCGCATCTTTGACCCCAGTGGAGACGTGCATTCGGGTGAGCACGAAGGAGTTCTGGTCGACGTAGTAGATCAGATCGGGATCGGTGGTGCTCCAGTAGAACTGTTCGACATCGGCGGGATTGATGTCGAGCATCTTGATGTAGGCGTAGGTCTTGCCGTTGAACAACGCCCACCCTTGTGAGGACTCGGTGACGTAGAGCAGCAGGTAGCTCTCGTCGGCATTCCACGCCGGAATCGTCGGGTAGGCGGGCACCACGACGCTGGCATCGGGCCAGCGCGCCGCCACATCGGTGACGCGGCGAATGGTGGTGCCGAAGTCAGGATCGATCACTGCCTGGCCGACGGCGGGTTTGGCCAGGTTGGTGTAGGCGACCTTCGCCTTGCCGGTGATCCCAACTCCGGTGCACAGATCGGTGGCAGGGGTTGTCGTGGCAGCACGCACGGTGATGGTGGCGGTGGCTGAGGCGATGGTCTTCGCGCCGTGCCAGCCCAGTGCGACGGCGCGCACCCGGAAAGTTCCTGCAGTGGTCAGCGTCACCGACAGCTTCGAGGTGCCTTGCGCGGTCTCGGTGCCACGTCCGAGCACAGTCCACTGGCCGCCGATCAGGGCCTGCAGTTGGGTGGGCCGATGATTGCGGGCCGGCGTGAAGGTGGCCGTAGCCGTGACTGCGCGACCCGCGGTGGCCGTAGCTGGCATCGACAGGGAGGCGCGCTGGGAGACAGTGCGAATGCGTGTGGTGGCCGAGACTCGACGCGGATAGTGCCTGTGGCCGACCGTGACGGCCTTGGCGACGACCCGCACCAAGGCGGTGCTCTTGGTCGATGCGGCCAAGGTGTAGGCACCAGTTGGGGTGGTGTGCCCGCGCGCGGCCTTCTTCCACACGCAGCGGCTGAGGCGTCCGTTCACGCGGGTGCAGGAGCGGCGCTGCAGGTTCACCGGACGCACCACCTTCGTGCCGATCCGTCCCGACACGGTGAATCGCTCGCCCGGCATCGGTGAACGGGGCGAGACATGCATCGTCACAGCGGTGGCGGCTTGGGCCGTGGTCGCTGGTGCGACGGCGCCGAGACCGATACCGATCATGGCCACGGCCAGCAGTGGGGAAGTCCACCGAGTGAATGCGAGCAAGAGCACCTCCTGGAATAGGCACACCTTACGGGGTGTACCCAGGCCTGCCAATGGTGGCAGCTGCCCGGCGGGTTAGGAAAGGCTTTCCTGATGAATGAGAAATGAAAGGTCGGTAATTACTCTCCCCGAGCAGTCGACATTTATGAGAGTATTCTCATTTCCCACCCCATCGTGAGCGTACAAGCGCAGATGCCGACGTGGGGACCCCTGGAAATGCGCCAGGAAATCGGTAGGGTCACTGCCCAGACAGTCTGATGTTCCTGCCGATCGCCGTGCGCCCGGAATTCCGATTATCGCGGGCCTTTGAACCGTGATGGCGCGGCACCGGTGAGGACGTCGAGCTGGGCTACCCACCCAATAATCAGAGGAGACCCCCATGTTGCACTGGAAACCTGTCACCGCCACTCTCATCGGGATTGCGGCCATCTGTGCCCCCGCGGCTGCGGCCTCGGCCGCACCCCTTCCCTCGACGGAGGTTGCTGCTTCCACCAAGGCCAATGCCCTCACTGCCATGCACGGCGAGGCTTTCGCCTATGCGAAGTACACCGCCTTCGCCGGTGAAGCTGCCCGCAATGGCAGCCCATCGATCTCCGCACTGTTCACCCGCACTGCGAAGGTCGAACTGACCGAACACTTCGCCGATGAGGCCGAGATCGCCGGTCTGGTCGGAAGTGATGCGTCCAACCTGGCTGATGCCATCGCTGGCGAGACCTTTGAGGCCACCACGATGTATCCGGAGTACGCGGCTCAAGCCACGGCGGACGGCTGCACGGCAGCGGCGGAACTGTTCACCGAAATCGCCGCTGATGAGGCCGCTCATGCCGCCGCCTACACCCAGGCATTGGCGTCCTTGACGGACTCGAGTGTGGCGGTGCCCGCCGCGCCCACGGTGGATCCGGTGACCGTCGTCGCGAGTTCCCCGGCCTGCTCGGGTCAGACTCAAACCAACCTGGAGGACGCGATGCATGGCGAAGCCTTCGCGCAGGCCAAGTACCGCCTCTACGCCGACCATGCCCTGCAGTCGGAGCTGCCCCAGCTCGCTGCGCTCTTCCGGGGCATCGCCCAGGTGGAGTTGCGCGAGCACCTGGCTGGTGAAGCCGTGTTGGCTGGTCTGGTGGGCACCAACGAGGCCAATCTGAAGACGGCTATTGCCGGTGAGACCTATGAGGCCACCACCATGTACCCGGACTTTGCGGAGCAGGCTTCCGCCGTCGGAGATGATGCCGCGGCCCGCGTGTTCTGGAAGGCCGGACGCCAGGAGAGTTCGCACGCCAGCGCCTTCACTGCGGCACTGCAGCGCAGCTGAGTCGACTGGTCTGATTCCCGGCCCCTGCGTGCGCGCAGGGGCCGGGTTTGCTTTCCCCTGAGGTCTTGGCAAGGCGCGATGGGTCCGCTAGCGTGGTCGCAGTTCTTTTATCGAACTGCTTCGATTCAGTGGGGAGTCAGCATGTTCTCGTTTGATTCTGTGTCCCGGAAAGCTCGCCGGCCCCGAACGGTACGGCGTCGCACGAGCGCGGCGATGGTCATGATTGTGGCGGTGGCGATGGTGCCGTTCGCGCCGGCGTCAACGGCCATCGGAGCGGAGGCGTCGGTGGAAACCCTGCACTTCGCCGTCGCTGTGGGCAGCAATGGTGCGACGCACTGTGACATCGTCGGCGATGTTTATCGGCCCGCGGGTGCGGATTCCTCGCACCGGGTGCCGGCGGTCCTGATGACACATGGCTTTGGTCAGAGCAAGGGCGACCTGAAGGAGTTCGCTCAGATGTTCGTTGATGAGGGCTATCTGGTGCTGGCGTACTCCGGCCTCGGATTCGGGGGATCATCGTGTCTGATCTCGCTGGACGATCCGGCGATCGACGGTGCCGCAGCCTCCCAGCTGGTGAGCTACCTCGGCGGTGCTGAAGGCATCGCCTACCGCGACGCCGAGCACCACCTGCCCGCACCGGCCATGGAGGCCGTGAAACACGACGATGGCAGCGGTCATGCCAACGATCCGCGGGTGGGCATGTTCGGCGCCTCCTACGGTGGCGCGGTTCAGTTGGCAGCCGCGTCGATCGACCCCCGCATCGACGCGCTCGTGCCGATCTCGACCTTCAACGACTTGAGATACACCTTGTATCCGAACAGCACCGCGATCACCAGCGGGGTCTCCAGCTCCACCCCGGGCGCGTTCAAACACAACTGGGCTCTCGGTGTCGGTCTGGTCGGGTCGCTGACCGGTACTGGCGGAGACCAGAGCGTCAACCTCACGGGCTGCGAGAAGCTCGCCGACGGGGTCTGCGCCACGATCACGCGCGGTCTCGTGCGGGGTTACCCCAGTGCCGCCGACCTGGCTCTAGCCGAACGGGTATCCCCGGCCACCTACATCGAATCGGTCCATGCGCCGACGTTGGTGATCCAAAGCCAGGACGACACCTTCTTCACCCTCAACGAAGGCGTCGCACTGTTTCGCCAGTTGCAGTCCAACGACGTGCCCACCCGGATGATCTGGCAGCGTGCCGGCCACACCAATCCGAACGGCTCGGTCGATGATCTGAACCCGCTCCATCCCGATCCGGCGAGCTACGTCAGCCAGCGGGTGTTTCACTGGTTCGCGCGCTACCTGCGCAAGGAGAACGTCGATGTCGGCCCGCTGTTCGCCTACCAGCAGAACTGGCTTCCCGACACCCCGGGCACGACCTACGCGACCTCATCGACCTTCCCGGTGGGGGAGCCGGTCAGCTACTACCCGTCCACCTTGGAAAGACTGAAGACCGATCCGGCGGACGTGAAGGACGCCCTGCTGGTCATGTCCACCCCGGAGTTCGGGGTCGTCACCAACACCGACCCCCTGGACTTGACCGCAGCCACCACGCCTACCGGTCCGATCACCAGCCACCAGCACGATCTTGCGGGCACGGCGCTGTCGTGGTCCACCGCACCTCTGACGTCGAAGGTCGACGTGGTCGGCTCGCCGACCGTGCGGCTGAAGGTCTCCGCTCCGGTGGCGCTCGCCGAACAACACCGGGGTGCCGTCGGTCAGCTCGTCTTGTTCTTCAAGATCTACGATGTCGCGCCCAACGGACTGACCACCCTTGTCGGCCAGCAGATTGCACCAGTGCGGATTCCCGACGTGTCGAAACGGTTCACCGCGAAGCTGCCGGCACTCGTCCATGAGTTCGCTCCGGGTCATCGCATCCGGTTCTCGATTGCGGGATCCTCGACGAACTTCGGTGGCGGCAGCTCGGCGAACGTGGTGTGGTTCGCGACCGGCGGTGCCGAGCAGGTGATCACGCTTCCGGTGGTTCCCTGAGGAAGCTCACCCCGTGTGCCCGTCGTCGGATTTCAGAACTGACGCTTGGCGTAGAGCCGTACCGAGATCAATGCGGAGGTCGTCCACAACGCGATGATCACCGCAGTCAGGCCCACGCCGACGGCGAGTGACCAGGTGGGGGTGAGTGCCCCCGGCCAGAGGTCGGCGAGCCGGACGCCGACCCCGGGAATCTGGGCAAGGACCATCGGGGTGAGGCAGATGATGAGTGGGAGCACCACGATCCAGCGCGACTTGGTGAAGCCCACCGCGAACAGCACGGGCAGTTGAACGGTGAGGACGAGACTCGCCGCAGTCGTCGCGGCCACAGCGAGCAAGACCGCGAGTCCGGGCTCGAGTGGGCGGCCTGTCGTGACGGCAAAGGCACGGGCGATCGCGAGGGCACCGACCAGTGCGGCGAACTCCATCACCAGGAAGTACAGGTGGCGGCCCCACACCACGGTGCGTCGCCGAATGGGCAGAGTCGCATAGAGCAGGTCGTGGCGGCCGCGCTCGTCGGCGAGGAAGGGGTACGTCACGAAGAAGACCGGCAGCAGCGGCACCACCGCGGCAAAGGCCAGTGGTTCCTGGTTGCCCGAAATCCACGACATCATGGCGATCAACACCGCCAAGATGACCATCTGACGGGCGTTGACTCGCGCCGAAGCGAGTTCGAGGCGAGCGAATCGTGCGGCGTTGATCATGCCGGGACCTCCTGTTCGGCGGTGCTGAGGTGCACCACGATGTCGTCCAAGGTGGCGGTATCGATGACCACGTCGGGGCCGAATCCGTGGGTGGCGGCGGCTTCGATGAGCCCGTCGAAGATGTCGGCGCGTTCATGCAGGCCGTGGATGAGTGAGCGGTTGTGGTCGGTGAGCGCCCGGCGCGGTCCGCGCACGACCGCGTAGCGTTCGAGGATGTCATCGACGGTGCCGGCCTCGACCAGGCGGCCCAGCGACAGCACCCGGACGTGGTCGGCGATGCGCTCCAGGTCAGAGGTGATGTGGGTGGAGAACAGGATCGTGTGGCTTTCGTCGGCGGCCATGAACTCGGCGAACAGGTCGAGCAGGTCACGTCGAGTAGCGGGGTCGAGTCCGCTGGTCGGCTCGTCCAGCAGCAACAGGCGTGGATGGTGGGCCAGGGCGAGGGCGAGCATGAGCTTGGTTCCTTCACCGCGAGACAGCGACTTCACGGTGGCTTTTGGCGCCAGGTGGAAGCGCTCGACGAGCGCACCGAACAGGTCGGCGTCCCAGCGGGAGTAGAACGGTGCGGTGGCTCGTCCGGTCTTGCTGACCGTCCAGTCGGGCAGCACGAAGGGTGCGTCGAAGACCACGCCCAGGTCTTCGCGAACGGCCGGGTTGGCTTCGCTCGCGGTTTCGCCGAGCAGGAGCATGCTGCCGGAGTCGGCATGTTGGAGGCCCAGTAGGAGCTTCAGCAGCGTGGTCTTGCCGGCACCGTTGGCGCCAACCAGGCCGGTGACGTAGCCAATCGGGATGGTCAGGTCGAGCGGTCCGAGCCGGAACCGTCCGAAGTCGCGAACCAGCCCGCTGGTGCTGATCGCGTCGGGGGCCAGTTGAGTGGTGAGCGGACGGTCATCCGCGCTGGTGTTCATTCCAAACCTCTTCCAGAAGGGTGCGGACGTCGGTGAGGGTCAGACCGGCGGTGTGTGCGGTGGTGGCCGTCCGGCTGAGTTGATCGCGGACGGCAGCGCGCGCTGCGGCTTGCGTGGCGGCGCGGTCGATCGGCAGCACGTAGCTGCCTTTGCCGGGCACGTTGGCGATCAGCCCTTCGGCCGCCAGATCGTTGTAGGCGCGCGTGGTGGTGATCAGGCTGACCTGGAGTTCGCGCGCCAGTTGGCGCAGTGAAACCAGCGGTGCCCCTTCGGGTAGTCGGCCGGTCAGGATGGCGGTGCGCACCTGGCTGGCGATCTGCTCGTAGAGGGGAACCCCCGACGAGGTCGATAGCACGATCTCCACGACACCTCCGTTCTTGCTGTATATAGTCAGTATATACAGATGGTGCGGGTAGAAACACTCCCGATCGGACGGTCGCGGAATAGGGGTGTCTCGCTGCGGAGTTCCCAGTGGTGTGAAAGCGCTGCTCTATGACAGGTTCGGGAATCGCGATCAACTCCGGTTCGGCGATGTGGCCGACCCTCATCCCGGCCCGGACTCGCTGGTGGTGAAGGTTGTGGCCGCGGGCCTCAATCCGGTCGATTACAAGATCCGCGAGGGCCACCTGGCCCCGCTGATGGACACCATGTTCCCGGTCGTGCCCGGCTGGGACGTGGCCGGTGTGGTGGTGGCCACCGGACTCGACACTCCGGAATATGCCGTCGGGGACGAGGTGCTGGCCTATGCCCGCAAGGATGTGGTCGGGGGCGGGTCGTTGGCCGAGTTCATCTCAGTGCCGGTCCGCACCGCGGCCCACAAGCCGTCCGAAGTGTCGTTCGAGGAGGCCGCCGCTCTGCCCTTGGCGGGGTTGACTGCGCTGCAGAGCATCCGTCGGGTGGGCGTAGCTGCTGGCCAGACGGTATTGATCCACGCCGCCGGCGGTGGGGTGGGATCATTTGCGACCCAGTTGGCGGTGCTCGCCGGCGCCCGAGTGATCGGCACCGGGTCGGCGTCCAGCCACGACTATCTGCGCTCGCTGGGAGCTGAGCCGATCAGCTACGGCGAGCAGCTTATGGAACAGGCGCGGTCTGCGGTGCCCGAGGGTTTCGACGTCATCCTCGACTACGTCGGTGGTGAGGCGATGGATTCCGTCGCGTCACTGCTCATTCCCGGCGGACGCGTCGCTTCGATCGCTGATCCTCGCGCAGCCGCGTTGGGTGGCCACTACGTGTGGGTGCGGCCCGACCATGACGATCTCGCCGAGCTCGTCGCTCTGGTTGCGGCCGGAAGATTGCGGGTGAATGTGGCCGGCACCTATTCCTTCGAGCAAGCCATGGCTGCCTATGCCGAGCTTGAAGGCGGCCATGTGCGCGGCAAGATCGTCGTCACGCTATGAGCTGACCGGTTACGAGGAGTATCGCGATGCGCAGATCACGGGTTGAGGCGTTCTCTGATGGTGTGCTCGCCATCATCATCACCATCATGGTGCTGGAGTTGCGGGTGCCCGACGGCCATGCATGGACCGATCTGGCCGTGCTGTGGCCGAAGTTCCTCAGCTATGTGCTCAGCTTCGTGTATGTGGGCATCTACTGGAACAACCACCATCACCTGTTTCAGCTCGTCGAGCGGGTGAATGGGTCGATGCTGCTGGCCAATATGCACCTGCTGTTCTGGCTGTCGCTGTTCCCATTCGTCACCGCCTGGGCCGGTGAGAGCCACTTCGCGGCGGTGCCGATGTCGGCCTATGGTGCGGTCGCCTTGATGGCGGCGGTCGGCTACACGATTCTGCAGAAGGTCACGATCAGGGCTCATGAGGCAAACAGTCGAGTTGCGCAGGCGTCCGGGATCGACCTCAAAGGTCGGGTCTCGATCGTGGCCTACGTGGTGGCGACGGTTGCACCGTTCTTCGGTGAGGTGGGGGTGGTCGTCTCCGGCAGCTGTCTGATGGGGGTTGCTGCGCTGTGGATCGTTCCGGATCGGCGCGTGGAGCACGTGTTCGACACCGAGTGAGGCGTGAGGTCGTCGGTCACACCGGCAGCGAGGAAATGAGCGTGCGGACACGGCGTTCGAGGTCATCGCGAATGCCGCGGACGGTGTCGAGGTCCTGGCCGGCCGGGTCGGCAACCTCCCAGTTCTCGTAACGCTTGCCCGGAAAGATAGGGCAGGCGTCGCCGCAGCCCATGGTGATGACGACATCGGCCGCGCGGACGGTCTCGTCGGTCCACGGCTTGGGGAACTCGTGGGCGATGTCGATGCCGCGCTCGGCCATCGCAGCGACTGCGACCGGGTTCACCTCGCGTCCCGGTGTGGAGCCGCCCGACCAGGCGACGGCAGCTTCGCCGGTGAGGGCTTCGAAGAAGCCGAGTGCCATCTGGGAGCGCCCGGCATTGTGGGTGCACAAGAACAGCACCACAGGCTTGCCGTCGGCGTGAAGTCCTTCTACTCGGGCGAGGGCTTGGAGCCGCTGGCGGGCGAAGCGTTCGGCGAGTAATGGCAGGAATCGGACGACGGTGGCGCGGTCGGCGAACTGGTCGTAGGAGCTTTCCAGGAATCGCTGAATGGTCTCGGTGTCGTAGAGGCCGGAGAACTCGGTGGCGAGTTGGGCGGCGGCCTTCTTCAGGGCCAGCCGCTCGTCGGCGTGAAGGCTCTCCCAGGTGTGGATGGCTGGAGTTTGCAGGGTCATGATGATGCTCCTTCGAGGCTGGCGATGAGGTGGTCGATGCGGCTGGTGATGTCGTCGTAGGCGGCGTCGAAGGCGCGCGCGGTGTCGGCATCAGCCGGGTCAGGAATGGACCAGTGCAGCGGTTCGCTGTGGAGGTCTTCGTAGGCACGGTCACACACGGCAATGAGCAACTCATCGCCGTCGAGGGTGTCGTCAACGAGTTTGGGGACGGCTCCGGTGAGGTCGAGTTCGTGCCGACGGGCGACGGTGACTGCGCGAGGGTGGACGCGGTCGGCCGGGTGGGTGCCGGCCGAGACGACCGGAATGTCGCTGATGGTGCGCCAGTAGGACTCGGCCAGTTGTGAACGCGCCGAGTTCTGGGAGCAGACGAAGGCGACCTTCACCGGGCGCGGCCACTCGGAGTTGCCGAGTAGTTGATTGCACGCCTCGGTGCGGGTGATGTAGCTGCGCCGGGCGTCGCCATCGGAGCGGCGGCGACTGATCAGGCCGGCTCGTTGCAGTACTTGCAGGTGGTGGGCGATCAGGTTGGTGGGCAACTCCAACTGGGTGGCGAGGTCGCCGGAGGACAGGTCGCCGTGGGCGAGCAGGTCGATGATCTGCAACCGGGACGGCTCACCGAGCGCGGCATAGGCGCTGGCGCGGGCGTTGAGATCTGCCAACATGTTCGATACCTCCATGACTATTGAGTCAATAGTCGCTGAGGTATCGGATGATGTCAAGGGGCCTCACCCACCACGTGTGGCTACGGGTGCACGGTTTGTGTGGTCGTGCGCGGCTCAGGACAGGGTGATTGCCGCTTTGGTGGCTGCATCAAAGTTGCCGCTGTCCACCGGGGTGTTGTTCTCGATCGAGGCGTACCCCCAGTGTCCGCGCTGCATGGCGTTGTTGATGAAGCTCACGTTGGTGATCGGATCTGATCGGAACTGGCCATCGGAGTAGACGGTGTAGCCGCCTCCGGCGAGGTAGTTGTCTGACACGGTGATGTTGTCCACGGCTCCGAAATAGTTGTCGATCATGACCGCGGAGGTCTGATCGTGCGGGTTGATGATCGTGTTGTGTTGGATGACGATGTTGGCAAGGCCGCCGTCGATCTGGATGCCGTCGTAGTGGGGGTCGCCTGGTGCCAGCAGGTCATGAATGTAGTTGCCTTCGATCACGGATCCCGATCCGGGGGTGATGCCGTTCTCGACGGCGTAGATGTTGGAGCCGCGCACCGTCGCCGGGCCGGCCACCCCCATGGAGTTCTCGAGACCGCTGCTGCCGCGTCCGTCTAGCTCGCAGTGGTCAATAGTGACTCCGGTGAGGCCGTCCGACACCTCAACCAGCCACCACGCGGCTCCTCGGATTCTTGAGTTGCGGATCGTGACATCGTTGGCGCGCACCGCGACAGTTCCGGCAATGTCGTAGCCATCGATCACTGTGCCCGGTGTCGTGATCGTCAGACTCCCCGACGCGCGCAGAGTAGTTCCAGCGGGCACGCCGGTATCGGCTTGCGACGGGTATTCGCTGCTTGCGACGGTGACCGCGACGGTCGGGGAAACCGATGCCGCAGCGCCGTACCACGGGGAGGTCACCGCACGAAAGGCATAGCTACCCTCACTGGGTGCGGTCACTGTGACCAGCGATGTACCGGTCTTGCTTTGGATACCGCGCCCAACGACAGTCCATTTTCCGGCGATCAACGCCTGAACTTGGGTTGGGCGCCGGGCTCGGGCCGGACGGAAGGTGAGCGTGGCTTGGACGCTGTGTCCAGCACTCATGGTGCTTGCCACGGCCAGGGTGGCCCGCTGACTGATCGTTGAGAGCTTCTTCACCGCCGACACCCGGCGGATATAGCGGTGGGAGCCGATGTGAACCGCCTTGGCAGCCACCCGCACTCGCGCGGAGTGTCGACTTGTGGACCACGTGAGCACGTACCTGCCCGTGGCGGCGCTTCGGCTGCGGTCGACCTGTTTCCAGGTGCAGCGCGTGGTGTGTTTGGTGATCTGGCGGCAGACCCGGTGCTGGAGGACGACAGGACGGCGAACCCTGGTCGGTAGGCGCCCGCTGACTACGAATCGTTCCGACGAGATAGGCCTGCTCGGCGCCAGTTTCACGGTCACCCTGGGGGCTGCCGATGCCGGGGTGGCCGCGGGCATTACGAGGCTACTGGTGGCCAGCGCAATGGCGGCCAATCCTGACATCACTGCTGACAAGCGGGACATGAATTCCCCTCGTGCATGAATGGCTGCGCTCCACGCTAGTGGAATAGCGCAAGAATTGGAGCCCCAAAATCGGCGACGATTTGGTGCGGCCCAATTGACTCGTCGAGCACGGCCTAACTCGATGAACGCCGAGTTCGTAGTGTTGAGGGTGCCCCGGGCTATTCAGGCGTCGACCCGTCCGGTGCGGGCCATGGCGCGGACCTGCTCGTCGGGATCGTCCCGGAGAGCGCCGAGGGTGACGGCGAGCTGGTCGGGATCAATCCCCGCGACTTCGTCGAGCAGTGCGTACAGCGCGTAGTAGCGGGTCTCGGGATTGTCGTCTTTGCACAGTGCCAGGAGCGCGGCGGCTGCCGCCGGTTCGGCCTGCTCAGGGTTCATCAGCGACGGCAGCGCGGCGGCGACGGCGAAGCGCACACCCGCATCTGAATGCTCGGCGAATCGGAGGACCTCCGGCAACGACTCCCTGGCCGCGTTGTAGCTGAGGGCGGAGATGATCCACGCCAGTGCCCGGGCATCGCGTTCTTGACGCAGCAACTCTCGCAGCAGCGGCACAGCCTGGTCACTGAATGGTCGACGCCCTGTGTCGTCCGCCTCGCCCAGTTCGCGAAGGATGCGGATGCCGAAGACTCGCTCGGCCGGATCAGTGCCGGCAATCAACTCTGTTGCGGCGCCGAACACCTCCGGGGTCGGGCGCTGGTTCAGCGCCACCAGGTGAGGTTCGGGATCGTCGGGACCTGCCTCGATGGCTTCCTGCTGAGCCGCGATCAGCAGCTCCGAGGTTGATAGCTTGTCCGCCTGCGCGACGGCGTCCCCGATGTTCACGATGCCATCCTCGGCGAGCACGTGACGGACCGCAAGTGGTCCCGTTTCGGACAGAAACTAGCCAACTTCGGACGAACTGTTGGGGTGTCTGGTGACAGCCTGCTAGCTATGTGAAAGGCACACACCTGAGGTGAGCCGGGGGCTCATCCAAGAATGAGGAGACGACGCTGTGGGTATGACTTGTCCGCACTGCCAGGTGGCCATGTGGCCCTACGAAGACGTCAAGAAATACGACGGCAACTACAAGCGCTACGAATGCCGAATCCAGTACTGCCAGACCTGCAAGGGGCGCTGCACTCACAAGGAGTTGGGTACTCGACCCGAATGACTTCACCCCTGCGACTTCGACCAGGAAGGAGGTGAGTTCCATGGCTTGCGCCTGTGAAAAGGACCGGGGACAAGGAAACAAGTGCGCCCACTGCAAAGAGGGCAACCACAAGGCTTGTTCCTCGTTCGGCACCTGTTCCTGACCTCATCAAGCCCGTGCCCGGGCCTGGCTTTGCGGCCGTAGCGTGCGACGCGCACGGCGAACCGTTCGAAGGAGAATTGGCATGACAGACAACACTGCAACGGCGAAGAAGCAGATCGCTGGTCACCGTGATGCGATCAGGGATCACATCGCCAAGTACAAGCGCTACGTCGAGCCCTACGAGAAGGACGTCGCTCTCAAGACCGTGGTCCGGGCGCAGGGTGAGATCGCCAAGCTGAAGAGCAAGCACCCCTCGCTGCAGCACGATTCGGATTCGGTGGACACCTGGAGGCCATGAGCATCGCCGGCAGGGGCGACGGTGTTGTCGGTGCTCACCGGCCGGTCCTGCTGCCACCGACGTGACAGCAACGCGGAACTTGTTGGTGCGCTATGGTTTTTGGGTGCCGAATCGTCAGTTCACTACGACGCCGGATAGCCCCGGCGCCTTCGTGTTGTCCTGAATCAGCACTCATCATCGGCCCCGGAGCAATCCGGGGCTTTTGTCGTTTCGGCGATGCGTCCTGGTGAGCTCCTGGGGTTCACCACAAGGGAGAATCCGCATGAACGACCCCAGCGCTGAGGCGCTTGACCACCGTGACCTGAATCACGATCTCGATGTCTTCGCCACCGACCCGCTAGCCGGTTCGGGGCTGCCACTGTGGCTTCCGGCTGGTGCTGCAATCCGCAACGAGCTCCAGCGTCTGGCCAAAGACATCGCCCACGACGACGGCTGCGTCGACGTGTACACCCCAGTGCTCGGCAAGCGGGCGCTGTTTGAACGATCCGGGCATTGGACCAAGTTCGCCGCCGACATGTTCCCGCCGATGAAGCTCGGTGAGGACGAGGTAGTGCTGCGTCCAGCCAACTGCCCGCACCATGCGTTGGTCTACGCCTCGCGGCAGCATTCCTATCGGGAGCTTCCCATTCGGCTCAACGAATTGGGGGCGATGTTCCGTGCTGAGCGCTCCGGGGTGGTGTCGGGTCTGCAGCGGGTGCGGCAGATCAATCTGGACGACACCCACGTCTTTTGTCGGGCCGATCAGGTGGCCGACGAGGTCGCGCGCGCACTGCGGTCAGCACTTCGTGCTCAGCGCATTCTGGGTTTGCCGTTGGACTACGTTCGACTCTCGCTGCGCGGCGAGGGAGGCTCCTGGTTGGGGTCGGACGAACAGTGGCAGACCAGTCAAAACGCGTTGCGGTCGGCCGCCGAGCAGGTGCTGGCCGGCGAAGACCTGGCGTTGATCGAGGCGGTGGGTGAGGCGGCGTTCTACGGCCCGAAGCTGGATGTGCAGGTGCGTGATGGGCGCGGCCAAGAGGAGACCATCGCCACCGTCCAGCTCGATTTCAACCAGCCGGAGAACTTCGACCTCACCTACCAGGCCGCCGACGGATCGCGTCAGCGCGTGGTGATGATCCATCGGGGCACCGTCGGATCAATGGAGCGGGTCGTCGCAGCGCTGCTGGAGCGCTACCAGGGCCGACTGCCGTTCTGGCTGGCACCGGTGCAGGCGGTCGTGCTGCCCGTGAGCGACGCTCATGATGAGGCGGCTCGTGCCTCGGTCGATGCGCTGCGGGCCGCGGGGCTGCGCGCCGAAGTCGACCACGACGGCAGCCTGGGTGCCCGTATTCGCGACGCCCGCCGGCGCCGAGTCTCACTGGTTGCCGTGATCGGGGATCGTGAGGCAGCAGAGGGGCTGATTCAGGTGACCGACGGCAGTGACGGGAGTCGGCGCAGCCTGGCGCTGGGGGAGTTGGTTGCCAAGGCGGCGCTCGCCTACGCACATCGGGAGCCCATCGCGTGGTGAGGTCGGTGTCTTGCCAGAGAGGGTGCCGAACAGAGATACTCATCGGCTCAGTGAGCGCCGCCACCTAGGATCACAGGCATGGCGAGAATCGCGTTTGTCGGGCTGGGTCGGATGGGCCGGGGCATGGCCGGACGGCTGCTGGCGGCTGGCCACGACGTCACGGTGACCAATCGAACCGCGGCTGCTGCCGAGCCGCTGATCGCTGCGGGTGCCCGGTTCGCCTCGACGGCAGCGGAGGCTGTGAGTGGTGTCGATGCGGTGTTCGTGATGGTCAGCGATGATGATGCGTCCCGGGCGGTATGGCTGGGAGCAGACGGAGTCATGGCTGGTGAACCGGCGGTTGGCGCGTTCGCCGTTGAGTGCTCGACGCTGTCGTCGGCGTGGGTGGCTGAGTTGTCGTCCGCCGTGAGCCAGCGGGGGTGGCGGTATGTGGACAGCCCGGTGACTGGCCTTCCAGAGGCTGCTGCAGCCGGTCGGCTCACGCTGCTCGTCGGCGCTGACCCGGCCGACCTGAACGACGTCCGGCCATTGTTGGAGCCGCTGGCCACGGACCTACTCCACTTCGGACCGGTGGGTGCAGGCACGGCCTACAAGCTCATCGTCAACCTGATCGGTGCGGTTCAGATCGCCGGCGTCGCTGAGGGTTTGGCGCTGGCTGAGCGCGCCGGTCTAGACCTGGCGCAGGTTGAACAGGCGCTGGCGACTGGTCAGGCGGCCAGCCCGCAGGTGGTGCGCAATGCGCGGCGAATGGTGGCCGGTGACCATCCTGATCCGGTGAGTTTCTCCGGGCGCCTACGACGCAAGGATGCCGCCTACGCGATGAGTCTGGCCGAGGAGCTGGGAGCGGCGGCACCCTTCGGCGAGGTCGCGCTAGACACCTTGGACGAGTTGATCGCGTCCGGCCTGGGTGAGGTGAACGAGAGCGCGGTGATCGAGATCGCGCGTCGGAGAGCTGGGCGAATCTAGCCATCGTCGCTGAGAAGTCGTGGTGAAGGCGGCAGCGAGGAGGGCAGCAGCGACACCAGCTCGGCACTCTCACTCGGTGATGCTCTGCACAGACTTTGCGGTCGCTGGAGGAGCGCCCACCTCAGCAATGCTGTGCCCCTCGCAGGGGATCTTGGTCACGCTCGCGTGCTCGACGCGGCTCAGACTGAACCAGCGGACGGCATTGCGCAGTCGACACCAACCAATCAGATACCAGCGACCATCCGTGGAGCCGAAAAAGATCGGCTCGACGTCGCGGCTGGTCACGCTGCCAGCACCCGAGACGTAGCGGATGCGCACAACGCGCTGCTCGGCCATTGCCTGCTCCAACGCCGATCTGACGGCGCGAGTGGGGGATGGCGAGGTGTTCACCCAGACGCGGCTGGCGAGTTGACCGGCTCTGGCGCGGGTCTGCGGGTCGAGGACGTCCAGGATCTTCTTGACTCCGGCCGAGGCCAGGTCGGAAAAGGGCGCATCGGGGGCAGCAGAGACGGCAGTGAGGAGGGCCACGGCCTGGGCGGGAGTCAGGCTGATCGGGGGAAGGTTCGCGCCTGCGGCCAGACCGTATCCGCCACCCGGACCCGGGCGTGACCATACCGGAGCGCCGCTGTTCTCAAGGGCGGCGAGGTCCCTCTTGACCGTTCGTACTGAGACGCCGAACTCTGCTGCGAGTCGCTCTGCGGTGTATCCGCGGGTGCTGGAGCGGCGCAGCAGCTCAGTCAGAGCGTGCAACCGTTCGGTGCGCTTCACGTCGGCGACTCATCCAAATTCATGACATAAATAGTGACATGCCGTTGTCTGGCGGACGGGTGAGGATCGCTGTATGACGAACGACTCAAGCAAACCTCCCATCATCTTGATCGCCGGCCACTGGCTCGGTGCGTGGGCGTGGGATGAGGTGGCTGAACACCTCGCTGCCACCGGACGGCGAGCCCTCCCGCTGACTCTTCCGGGGCTCGACGGCGACGACCAAGGACGCACGTCGCGGACACTCGATGATCAATCGGCGGCGATCTCCCGGGCCGCAGCCGAAGAGCGCCGACCGGTGGTGATCGTGGCCCACAGCGGCGCCAATAGCGCGGTGAGTCTGGTGCTCGACCAGCAGCCGGACCTCGTGGCGCGGGTGATCTGGGTCGATAGCGGTCCTGTCGCGTCCGGGACCGTCTTCGCGCCTGACCTGCCTGCCGAGGTCAATGAGCTACCCCTGCCGTCCTTCGAGGTCCTCTCCCAGCAGGCCAGCCTCGAGGGCTTGAGCGCAGAGGTGCTCGAGCGTTTCCGCAAGCGGGCCGTCCCCGAGCCTGCATCGGTGCTGCGCCAACGTGTGGAGCTCACCAATGATGCCCGCCGAAAGGTGCCGACCACGGTGGTGTGCTGCTCGCTGCCGAGTGCTCAGTTGTTGGAGCTGGCCCAGGCCGGTCACCCGATGTTTGCCGAAGTTGCAGAGCTTGACTCCCTCGACGTCGTCGATCTCCCAACCGGCCATTGGCCCATGTGGAGTCGCCCGGAGGACCTGGCGGAGGTCATCGCTGCAGCGGCCACCTGAGCTGTGGGCGTCAGGCAGGTCAGGTGCACAGATACTCGGTGGGGAAGGCATCTGCCAACTGGCGGAAGTAGGTGTGCCGTTTCCATGCGCACCGTGAGCCCCAAGCCTTCGGCAGCAAGCAGGACCACGTCGAGCTCGCGTGCTTTGGATGGCTGCATCTCAACCCGCCGGACGGCTATCTGCACAGCAAAGGTGGTCTCACTGAGTCAGTGCGCTTGGCGAGCGCCAGCACAGGGTCGCTTTCGCGCTGGCTGAGCAACGCGCTGGATGTGGCGCTGTGCTACGCGCCCTACCTGCGTGAAGCTGCCGATCGCGGTCTGATGGGGGAGGCGTCCGCCTGGCCCGGACTGGCTGAGATCGCGGCGCGCCCGGGCAAATCGGCGACCCTGACCAAGGCTGGTGAACTGCTCCGCGTTTTCCGGTGATGGCGTGAGGGCTGAGCATTGGCCAGACTCGCCGGGGGAGCGTCACGGAATTCCGGAACCGCATAGATTGACCGCATGCACAGCGCCGATCTGGAGTCCCCGCCGCTGCCGGACGATCTGACCTCACTGTGGCGCGGCATCCTTGCCGCCTGGAACTCTGGACTGCGGAAGGACGCGATTCGGTCCGCGGAGACGTTGGTCACCCGGCTGAATCAGGGCGAGCCGGCGCAGGCGTCCCGCTTCGGCAGATGGCTGTGTGAGCGGCTCTTCGACGACAGCGTCGGCTGGAAGGGCCAGTGGGGCGGCAATGCGGGATACGAGGATGCGCCCGACTATGCGCTCTCGATATTCCCGCTCACGACGGGAGTCGTGATCCCTCATCTCGCCCGCGAGCTGCAGCAGCCCACGGGCCAAACCCTTCGTTGGCTCTATCAAGCGATCGTGGGGCTATCCGGACGCCTCCCACCGGAGTCTCGTGACCAACTCGACGGGCTCTTGGCGGCTGCCTGCGGTAAGGACGCCGGCCTGCTCGACTTGCTGAGACTGGCCGCACCTACTGATGAGCGGGCCCGGCGGTGGGCTTGCTGACATCGAGAACGACGACCACCCGTGCAGCCCGCGGTGGATTCCCCTGGATTCGGGTTCGCTGCCGATGTCCGCCTGAGTAAAAAACGATACTGGGACCGGCGCGCCGTGCCGTCGGAGCTGGCGGTAGTGAGTTGGGTTCGATTGGGGTGGCAAGCCTCTGCCGACCCTCAAGTGTCGAGCCCGCCGAAGATGTGCATGGCCTCGCCGCTGTTGCTGTTCCAGATTCGGGCCGTGTGGTCGTCGCTGGCTGTGGCTAGTCGTGCGCCGTCGGGGCTGAAAGCCGCGGAGACAACTATGTTGGTGTGCCTGATGAGGGTGAGAGTGGGCTCTCCCGTGGTGATGTCCCAGAGGTGGACAGCATTCCCGGTAGTGGTCGCGACGCGAACTCCGTCAGTGTGGTAGGCCAACGCCGAGACATCGCTGGTGAGATTCGTTGTGGTCTTGTGGGTGGCGGGGTCCCAGACGCGTGCGGTGACGTCCTCGCAGGACTTGGCGAGTTGTATTCCGTCGGGGTCGTAGTCAGCTACAGACACTGACGCGCTGTGTTCGGTGAGGGTGACGAAAGCCGACCGAGTCTCGCCGGGCAGCCGTATGGCGGATCTCGCCTCAGGATCTGGCATCACAGAACTGTGGCATCAGCCAGACATCTCCGATTCAAAGGGGTGCGGGTGTGGCGACACATGATCGCGCGTGCCAAGGCAGGATCCTCGGAGATTCTTGATTCGCCTCACGGGCTGTCCGAGGGTCGCTACAGGTGGTCCGGCCTCGTGAGCGTGCTCAACGGCCATACGCCCCGAGTCGAAGCAACACAGCAGGCCGGGTTGGTAGACGGTCCTTCAGCTCCATCGAGGTGTGGTCACGATTCGGCCTACTTGTCCATCGGCGCATCCGACAGCGCAAATGCCCGGTTGGGTGCATTCCGCGTTGTTGGATCCAAACTACGCGACTCCGGGATTGGAGCGGTGCCAGCGATACACGTTGATGTAGTCGCGAACATCATCGGCAGTCATGCCGGGGACCTTGGGGTCGGCGCCGTCTTGGACCGGAAGTTGGCTTTCGATTAGGGCGGCCTCGCGGGCAGTGACGACGGGTACCACGAGGCGGCATGGGTCTTCGCCGAGGCGAATGAAGTCCAAGTCCTCGAAGCGGCACGCCTCGATTGACCGACTCACTCCCGAAGAGGAGACGATGCCTCCCCACGTCTGCATACGGGCGCCATCCGCGTAATTGAAGTTGAATAGTTGCTTCAGTGTGCCCCCATGTGCGTCCCGAGTTGCTTGTGTCGCGATGTCCTGGAGAATCGACCGTTGCACGGATGCAAGACCCCAGCCTCCGAGGGTTTCGTCGTCCAAGCCACTTGGCACGCAGGGGCCGAGGCGCTCCACAAGTGTGGACAGCCGACTAGTTCGGGGGCGGCTGGGTTCTGCGTTGACAGTTACAACGAGTACGGACCCAGGTCGCGCTGATCGTGCCACAAATTCCACATCCGTAGTGATCTCGCGTGTGAGCTGCTCGGTGTAATCTAGCCAGACTATCGAAATTGGCGACCAGTCAAGAGATGGTAAGACCTCATGCGCGCACCCCATTCTCACTTCTATGCCGCGGAAGGGTGCGTTTTGCTCGTAACGTTCCTTCAGCGAAGTGTCGCGCTCGATGCTTACCATTGACTCTATTCCGAGCGCCCTGTGGAATAGATCGAAATCGATGAATTCAAGAGCTCCGAATCCAACGTACCGGTATGTCGACATATTCTCAACAAATGAGAGGCGGCTGAGGGCGTGGGCTATCATGCGCCGTTGGACCGCTTTTGCGGGGCGAATCTCGTACTGCAGCATTAGGGCCGCAGTTCGTTGTCGACGTAATACTCGAAAGTCTGGCGGCCAACCTCTGCTGCAGTCGATGCGCCGAGGTCCGCGTGGACGTCCTGATAAATGGACCTTGGGACAAGGTAGGTAATGCGTTGATCCTGGTTTCGGGGTTGACCAGTCGGGCGCGGTGGGGCTGGTGGGACGGCGAGCTTCGGTGAGGGCGCGATCTCTTCGACGGGGACCTCTGGGGCCAAGCTGATTGCCGAATCGAGAGCGGTAGGTGCACGGTCGGGGTCATCCTTCGCGTACTGGCGGTCCGCTTTGTAGCGGTTCAAGACGGCTTGAACCTCGACCAGTGCGGTCTTCATTTCCGACTGAATACGGCGGAAAACTGCCGAGTCCCGATCAGCAGCCGTCTTCGTGGTGTTCCACGGCAGGAGGGCGGCGTCATCTGCGGTGAGGTACGCGTACCCCCGGAAGAACCGGTATTGCGGGTGATAGGCGGCAGCTGGGTCGCCCCAGCCGGTTAGCTCGGTTCTGTCAGCGCTGATCAGTAGCCGGTCATTACAGAACAGGTACCAACCGGCATCACTAGATTCTCTGAAGCTGTCGGCATCGCCATCGTCTACGTCTGGTCGAATCTTCGCGCGCGCGGTTCCCGCGAGGACGAGGGCTTGTACGTCTCCCTCAGGTGTTTCGATCTTGAACTCCCGGCGAATAGGACGAATCAGCTCTGAAGACTGAAGTGCTGGCGGCGCAGCCTTGATTGTTTGCCCATTGAGGCGTAAGTCGAGGCCCATCTTGATCGACTGTTGGTGGCGCACGCTCAACTCGTTTGCAAGCCTGGCTAGAACCAGTTTTGATGCGAAATCGTCCCTAACACTGGGGTGGAGATCTCGAATCTCTATCGTGGTTCCCGCGCTCTCGGTGGGCCCTAGTTCGTAGTCGGCATTTGCGTCGGTGAGTGTGAACGCCCAGTCGGGCTCCTTCGACCACTGCTCGACGTCCACCTCGAGCATGAACTGGGTGCCCGGGCGCCCACTTGTAGGAGCGAAGGTTGAACTCACGAGGAAAGATCTCCCAATTTTGAACAGTGAGCGCTTCATGCCAATACCAAACTGGCCAACTGACCGCTTCGTACCCGTGAACCCGGCGGGCCTGCCGAACCTGAAGGCGTAGTTGCGGGCAATCGACAGTTCGATGCCAGCTGCATTGTCTTCAACACGGCAAAGCTCGGAGGTCGCAACCACATCGATTCGGAAGCCGTGAAGATCCCCGCCTTGGCACACTGATCGTGCGCTATCAATGCTGTTGTCGACCAGATCTACCAATGCGGGCAGGAGTTCGATGTCCTTCACGAGCATGTCGATGAAGAATCGCTTCTCTGCACCGGCTTCAACTCGGAGGTCATTGTTCTCGATCATGTACCAATAATGCCTGGAAAGAGCGGGTGTGGGCCGCATTCGCGGGTCCGTGTTCGCATTGCGAGCGTACTGTGAGTGGCGCGCACTATCCTCAGCTGACAGACACGCAGCTAGCCTGCTGAGGGAGGTTGCCCGGATGTGCGATCGTACTGGCATGACATCACTCACCCACCGGCCAATTGCTATAGACCTCTATGCGGGCGCTGGTGGACTGAGTCTTGGCATGGAGCAGGCTGGTTTCGATGTTGTCGCTGCGGCTGAGCTCGACCCAGTTGCCGCGCTTGTGCATCTCTTCAACTTCCCGAGTTGTGAGCTTCTTGTTCAAGACTTGACGCTGGCGACAGGCGCGCAACTCCTGGCCGCCGCAGAACGGGGGTGGAGTCGCCTGCATCCTGGTGAGCCGTTTCCTGGAGTCGTTGATGCGATTGTGGGCGGCCCACCGTGTCAGGGGTTTAGTGTCGGAGGGCTCCGTGATCCTGAAGACCCGCGGAATCAGCAGCTGCTCAACTTCGTCAGGCTGGTTCTTGAAGTCCGACCGAGATCGTTCTGCTTGGAGAACGTTGCGGGTCTCCTCGAATCGGGCTTTGACGAGATCCGCGAGCTTGCGTTGAGCCGCCTCATTGAAGCGGGCTACACCGTGAGTGGGTTCACCGCGACTGCGAACGCCCGAGATTTCGGAGTGCCCCAGAACCGTCGCAGGGTCATAATCCTCGGCGCGCTTGATGGCATCCCAAGGTTGAGGAGGGCCTCGGCTGCGAGAGTCACTGTTGCGGACGCATTTCGTGGGTTACCAGACATCGGTCGGCATCGATCACTGCTCAGCGATGACGTAGCGGCATTGAGTCCCGGCGAGCTTGTCTCTGATCGGCATGCGCTGGGGGTGTTCGCTGCCCGCCTTTCGGGGGTCGATGAGGACCCTGAGGATTACAGCCACCCGCGTGTATGGAATCGCACGTTCGTCACCAACTCTCGGAGAACGGTGCACCAACGAAAGACTGTTCGACGCTTCGCGCGAACAGTCCAGGGTGATGTCGAGAGGGTCAGCCGGCTCTACAGGCTTGACCCGGCGAGCGAGGCGCACACGCTGCGGGCGGGTACGGGCTCCGACCGGGGCTCGCACACATCGCCCCGGCCCATTCATCCCTACCTGAACCGAGTGATTACGGTTCGTGAGGCGGCCCGCCTCCACGCGTATCCGGACTGGTTTCGGTTCCATACAACCAACTGGCATGGGCACAGGGAAGTTGGTAATAGCGTCCCGCCCCTGCTCGCTCGCGCAGCCGGGCAGGCCCTCATGGCGGCGATGGGCTTGACGCCCATGAGGCCGAGCGCAGAACTCTCACTGGGAGACAGCTCATGGCTACGCCTCAGCGCGACGCACGCGATCTCGACATTGCGCCCGCTTGGAGTCATGAATGCCCCGGAGTCGGCAGCGCTCCCGCCTCCGTTTCAGCCGCTGTGCTCGGAATCCGGAGCGCCAGGATCCTCTTCTTACTCGATGACAACCTCGTTGGCTTCCAAGCGTGGCGAGGTGCAGAGGATGAACTCACCCTCCGTGCTCTGTTAGTGGGGCTGCCTCGCTATCGAGAACCTCATCTCCGTCGAGGCAAGAGCCTCTGGTAGTGCGGCTAGCGGAGCGACGGAATGCTTGGTACAGAAGCTGTGTGCCCCCTTGCGTGTTCTTGAGAGAGCCTACGCAGGACTGTCGGCAAGACTCGATATGTTGGGGGACCAGCCGATTCAAACCCGGTGAAGGAGGCGGCTCAGTGAGCGACGTGACCGCACAGGCGCAAGCTGAGGCAGCAGGGGCGCTGGCCAATATGGCCAATAGAGCCGACCGTGCAAAAGAGCGGCTTTTAAAGGAGTTGCCAATGGAACTCCACTGCGCGTCGATGGAATCTTGAAGAAGGCCGCACAGGAACAACTCGATGTAACCAAGGTTCTGCGGCGGCAGGAGGACTCCGCCGTTTGACTGATTGGGCTCGGGTGCATGTGGAACTACACCGCTGTAGTTATCCCCATTGTGGACAACGCATGTGGACAACGATCGCCCAGACCCTCCGACGGCCAGTGCCCGTTCAGCCCGGGTTCACCTGGGCGACATGTCGACTGCAGTGGGACTGCAATTGCCCTGCGACAAGCAGCGGAGCTGCTCAGCGGAATCTCAGACAGTTAGCCACAGGTGTGGATTGTGGGGGTGAATGCCCTAGCATCGAGGCATGCGGAAGATCGGTCTGATCGGGGGCATGAGCTGGGAGAGTTCGGCCCTGTACTACTCGCTCATCAATGAAGGCGTCAAGGCCGAACTCGGTGGTCTGCACTCGGCGCGCTGCGTGCTCAGCTCGGTCGACTTCGCCGAGATCGAGGCCATGCAGGCGCAAGGTCGCTGGGACGAATCCGGCGAGCTGCTCGCCGCCGAAGCCCAAGGACTGCAGGCTGCCGGAGCCGACTGCGTGCTGCTCTGCACCAACACCATGCACAAAGTGGCCGATCAGATCAGCGAAGCCATCGACATTCCGCTGATTCATCTGGCCGACGTGGCCGCCAACGCGGTGCGCGCCGCGGGGCTGGAGACCGTCGGTCTGCTCGGTACCCGCTTCACGATGGAAGAAGACTTCTACTCCGACCGACTCCACACCGCCGGCCTCACCGTCCTCACTCCGGCCGCAGCAGACCGCGCCGAGGTCGACCGCGTGATCTACTCCGAACTCGTGCTCGGTGACATTCGCGAAGAGTCGCGCAAGGCCTACCAGCAGATCGTCGAACGCCTGGTGGCCCGCGGCGCAGAAGGCATCATTCTGGGCTGCACCGAGATCGAGTTGCTGCTGCGTCCCGCGGACGCACCAGTGCCGCTCTTCGCCACCACGGCGCTGCACGCACAGGCTGCGGTGGATTTCGCGCTGCAGCAGTAACGCCCGGCCCCGAACCGCCGGGCACACAAATGGACCGCCGCGGGATGCATTCGCGTTGGCGGACGAATGCGGCGGACCCGCGACGGTCCATTCTCTGTTGTGAGAGCGGCGGTGCCCTCAGGAGGGGTTTTGGCTTACTCCTGCTGAGCGGTACCGGTGGTGGCTTCCTTCGCTGCAGCCGCTGCGGCATCTTCCTCGGCGATCAGCGCATCGCGCTTGGCGCCAGGAACCCAGCCGGTGTTGACGACCTTGACCTGGAAGATCGAGGCGCCGATCACCAGGACGACGGCAACCACGAGGCTGACGATGATGCCGACGACCGGACCACCGACATAGCCGGTACCGATCAAGGTGCCGAACCAGCCGAAGTCGGCATCGCCGAAGGTCGAGTTCTCGAAGCCCAGCGAACCGAACACGGTCAGCAGAGTGGCCGGCAGAATCGTGATCAGCAGACCATTGACGAAGCCACCCAGCACTGCACCGCGGCGACCGCCGGTGGCATTGCCGTAGACGCCAGCGCCACCACCGGTGAAGAAGTGCGGAACCATACCCGGCAGGATCAGCGCCAGACCGAAGACCGGCCCGAGCCAGGTGGCGAGGATGACCAGCATCACCAGTCCACCGACGAAGGAGGAGATGAAGCCGATCAGCACAGCATTGGCAGCGAACGGGTAGACCATCGGGATGTCCAGGGCCGGCAGTGCACCGGGGACAACCTTCTCGGCGATGCCCTGGAAGGCGGGGATCAGCTCGCCCAGCACGGTACGCACGCCGTAGAGGATGATGGCGACACCGACACCGAACTGCAAAGCCAGACCGAAGGCGGCCATCATGTAGGCGCCCGCGTCGGCCGAACCGTTCATGATCTTCAGAGCCTCATCGGTCGGCAGGGCAATCAGGCCCCAGATCGCGAAGACCCAGTAGATCAGCACCATCGACAGAGCGGTGGCAACCATCGAATCGCGCAGGAACCGCAGGTTCTGCGGGAAGTTGATCTCCTCAGTCGAGCGGCTCTTGCCACCGACGAGCTGACCGGCAGCACCAGCAGCGATGTATCCAGCCGAACCGAAGTGGCCGATGGCGAAGGTGTCATCGCCGGTGATCTTTCGCGTCCACGGCTGAGCAAAGGCCGGCATGACCACCATGATCACGCCCAGCAGGATCGCGCCGATCGGGACGACCAGCCAGCCGAGGCTGTCACCCAGCCCGACCGACAGCACCACAGTGATCATGATCGACATGAACACCATGTGGTGACCGGTCAAGAAGATGTAGCGCAGCGGAGTGAAGCGGGCCAGCAGCAGCATCACAATGAAGCCGAGCACCAGGACATAAGCCCCGACCGTGCCGTACTTCTCTGCTGCGATGGCGGTGATCACCTCGTTGGTGGGAATCACGCCCTGGGCGCCAGTGACGGCCAGGATCAGATCACCCAGGGGAGCCAGGGCGGCTACGACCACACCGGCACCGGCACCGAGGATCAAGAAGCCCAGCGCGGCCTTCAAACCTCCACCGATCACCTGGCCGGGCTTGCGACGTAGCGCAATGAGGCCGATGGCGGTGATGATGCCGATCAGATATGCCGGCACGTTGAGGATCTGCAGCCCGATAAAATTCAGTACGGCGACAAACCATTCCATGGGAGTACTTCCTTTCGTCAATCAGAGGTGCGGCGTGGCGGCCTTGTCAGCCAAGGACCTCTGAAAGCTTTTCTGTGATCTCTGCGATGCTCGTGAAGTTGTTGATCACGATGACCTTCGCGGAGGTTTCGCCCAACTCATCGGCCAGGTCGGCCGACGTGAGCACGACATCGGCAGTGCGGGCCATACCCCGAGCCACACCGATATCAGCAGCCTCGACGTCGGCGTCGACGTCCAGCTGACGCAGTACCTTCTCGGCGTTCATCTTCAGTAAGACCGAGGTCCCGATGCCCATCCCGCAAACGGTGACAATTTTCATCTGAGTGCCTCTCTATTCCTGTCCGGTAGTGACGACGCCACTACTGCGTGACTGAATCGATGACCGATTGGACTTCTTCTGCCGACTTCGCCGCTCGCAACGCAGCGAGCGTCTCCTCTTCGGAGATCACGGCGGCAAGCTCGGACATCATCTCCAAGTGCCCATCATGATCCAGAGCGGCCAGACCGATCACCAGATCCACCGGATCGTTGGCAGCATTACCGAACGCCACGGGGGTGGCCAGCGTGACCCAACTGAGCCCAGCTCGATGCACGGCCGGTGACGGCCGGGAATGAGCCAGGGCCAGACCCGGCGCGATAACGATGTAGGGCCCAAGCTTCTCAACGGTCTCGATCATCTCTTGGGTGTAGTCATCGGTGGTTGCGCCACTGGCAGCCAACGCCTCACCACTGGCGGTGATCGCTGAGCGCCAATCTGAAGCCGCTACTGACGTGCGAATCGCCTCAATGGGAAGCCAATGCGAAAGAGTCATCGTCGAACCCCTCTGTGTCTCGAACACGCTACCGCGATCAGAACCCTTCTGTACAGGACTGAGCAGAAATAAGCCTCAGTTTGTCCATTCCACTGCTTGTTGCGATGGTTTACGGTTACAGGCACGATGTGACGTCAGCCGCGCGGAACGACGAAGTTCGCTGGATCCGCCGCCCAGCCAGGCCTTCTGTCTGTGTGTCTGGCGGGGATTGGAGAGGAGCGCGGGTCATGGATGACGTAGCGGTGCGTCTCTTGGAGCTGATTCGATCAGGGCAGGCAGTGAGTCGCGCTCAGTTGGTTCAAGAGTCTGGATTTGCTCGTGGGACGGTGTCCTCGCACTTGGATCGGCTCATCGATGTGGGTTTGGTAGCCAGTGATGCCTTCGTGCGCGATACCGGTGGACGGCCCGCCGAACGCCTGATCATCAATCCGAACCGCGGGATTCTCCTTGGGGCAGACATCGGCGGCAGCCATACGCGAGTGGGAATCATGGATCTCGGTGGCGAGATTCTGCAGATCCGTGACCATGACCTTGACGTGAACCAGGGGCCCGAAGCTGTGCTGGGCCTGGTGTATGACGAGTTCGAAGCACTGCTTGCCGCGCACAGCCGATCTGCAGATGACGTCATGGGAATCGCCATCGGCATCCCCGGTCCTGTTGAACACACCACGGGCACCGTCGTGCAGCCGCCGACCATGTCGGGCTGGGATGGCTTTGTGGTGCCCCGCTTCAGTCGGACGCGATTTGCGGCGCCGGTCGCCGTCGACAAAGACGCCAACCTGTTGGCCCTGGGCGAATATCGCGCCTTGGAGGGTGCGGTGAGAGACGTCTTGGTGTTGAAAGTCGGCATGGGCATCGGTGCCGGCATCATCGCCAACGGCCAGATCGTGCGGGGTGGTCAAGGTGCTGCTGGAGACCTCGGACACCTACCGCGGCGCGGCGGAGCTCCGTGCCGCTGTGGTCAGGAAGGCTGTGCGGAGGCGACCGCAGGTGGCTGGGCGATCGCCCGTGCGCTGCGTGAGGCGGGTGTCGCTGACGTGTACACCAGCCAGGCTGTGATCGATCTGGCTGATCAGAAGGAGCCGATGGTTCTCGACCTGCTGCGTTCTGCCGGTGACCGCCTCGGCGAGATCCTGGCGGACGTGGTCGGCTTCCTCAACCCGAGTCGGGTGATCATCGCCGGAAACCTGGCCTCCTCCAGCGAGGTCCTGCTCGCGGGCATCCGGCGACGGGTCTATGAGGACTCCCATCCCTTGGCCACCAAGAGCCTGGTGATCTCGACCGCTCAATTGGGCAATATCGGCGGGCTCGCCGGGGCGGCTCAGTTGGCCGGTGATGTGGCGTTCGGCAGTGGTGCGGTTCAGGCCTTAGCGAGTGCATCCTGACCTAGATATGCACACTCTTGAACATAAATAAGTTCAAGGGCTATCATTAGTGTGTCTTCGCAGCATCACCAAGGACGGTTGAGCACATGACACAAGGATGGTCATCCCCCAACGACGCCGACGTCGTTCGCCATGCAAGGGTTCTTCCCCTCGAAATCGTGCAGGCGAAAGGATCAGGCCACGCGGGCACCGCAGTAAGCCTGGCGCCCGCTCTCTACCTGCTCTTCCAGGAGTTCCTGCGCCACGACCCGGCCGATCCCACCTGGCCGGGACGAGATCGCTTCGTTCTCTCTTGCGGCCACACCAGCCTGTCGCTGTACCTGCAGCTCTACCTCAGCGGCTACGGCCTCGAACTCCATGACCTCAAGCAGGCCCGCAAGATCGATTCGCGCACCCCCGGGCATCCCGAACGCGGCCACACCGCCGGTGTCGAGACGACCACCGGCCCGCTTGGTCAGGGTGTGGCAAACGCCGTCGGCATTGCCATGGAAGCCCAGCGAATGCGTCGGCTTCTCGACACCGACCTGTACTCCCCGCGGGTGTGGTGCGTCGCCTCCGACGGTGACATGGAAGAAGGCATCACTCACGAAGCCAGCTCCCTGGCCGGAACGCTGAAGTTGCCGGGTTTGATCGTGGTGTGGGACGACAATCGCATCTCCATCGAAGGCGACACCGCCATCGCCTTCGCCGAAGACACCGCACGACGCTACGAGGCCTACGGCTGGAAGGTCTTGGAGATCTTTGACGCCGAAGACCCAGCTGAGATCCGGCGAATCTACGCAGAGGCCTGCGATATCGACGACGCACCGGTGTTCATTCGGCTGCATTCGCGCCTCGGCAATCCGATGCCGACTGTCGGCGGAACAGCCAAGGCCCATGCCGGTGGTCCCGGTGTGGACGAGATCGCCGCAACCAAGACCGTCTTGGGGCTCGACCCGCAATCCTCCTTCGACATGCCAGAGCCACTGCTGCAGCATGCTCGCCAGGTCGCCGATCGCGGCCGTCGCGCCCACGCCGAATGGACGCAGCATCAAGCCGACTGGGCCGCGAAGCACCCCGAACAGGCTGCCGAACTGGACCGCATGATGCGCCGCGACGTCAGCCCCGCGTTGGCCGCACTGGCCGACGTCCGCGCCGCTGCCGAGCCGCTCGCAACGCGCGTGGCCAGTGGCCGGGTGCTCAACGCCGTTGCCCCGTTCTTGCCCGAACTGTGGGGAGGGTCCTGTGATCTGGCCGAATCCAACGGCACCCTGATCGAGGGCGCAGCCAGCTTCCTGCCTACCGAAGGCACCATGGGGCAGTGGACCGGCGGACCCGGCGGTCAGGTCGTGCACTTCGGAATCCGCGAACACGCCATGGGGGCGATCCTCAACGGCATGGCTTTGGCCGGCATCAGCCGACCCTTCGGTGCCACCTACCTGGTGTTCTCCGACTACCAGCGCCCGGCGGTACGCCTGGCCGCCCTGATGAAGCTGCCGGTCACCTTCATCTGGAGCCATGACTCGATCATGGTGGGCGAGGACGGCCCCACTCACCAGCCCATCGAACAACTATGGAGCTACCGAGCCATGCCCGGGCTGGCTGTGGTGCGTCCGGCAGATACCGTCGAGACCGCCGACGCCTGGCGTCGCATCCTGACCCGTGCCGAGGACGGGCCGACCGCACTGGCCCTGAGCCGTCAGAAGGTGCCGATCGTTGCAGCCGCGACCAGCTACGACAACGGTGCGTCCCGCGGTGCCTACACCGTGTGGGGTGACAGCGACGCCGAGGCCCTCATCATCGCTACCGGTTCCGAGGTGAGCCTGGCCATTGAAGCCGCCGAGCGGCTTCGCGCCGAGGGCATTGCCGCGAAGGTGGTTTCAGCACCCTGTCTGGAGTGGTTCGAAGCCGAAGACAAGGACTACCAAGACCAGGTGCTGCCCCCACAGATCCGAGCCCGGGTCAGCGTGGAGGCAGGCACCGATACCGGCTGGTATCGCTGGATCGGCAGCACCGGACGCACCGTCGGAATCAACACCTACGGCGCCAGCGGCGCCGGCGAGATTCTGATGCAGCGCCTCGGCGTCACCGTCGCCGACATCATGACCGCCGTACGCGAGAGCATCGCCCAGAGCAAGGCCCTGGCGACCGCCTAGCGCGGCCTTCGACAGGCTCAGGCAGCGGGTCGTTGGCGGGCTTCAGGGAGCGGGGTTGTCGCGGGATTAGCCGACCGGGACGGCCACATCAAAAGGGTCGGGGGACTCCACTCCAATAGCGGCCTTGGTCTCGCGGGCCATGGCCAACTCCTCGTTGGTCGGAACCACCAAGACCGTGACTGGGGACGCAGCGCGCGAAATCACCCGCGGGTCCCGCGAACGGGTCGCGTTGGCTTCCTCGTCCAGCCAGAAGCCCAGGTGCTCCAGACGGTTCACCACCGCCGCACGCACCGGCGCGGCGTTCTCACCGACCCCCGCGGTGAACGTCAAGGCGTCCACCCCACCCAGAATCGCCACATACGAGCCGATGTAGCTGACCAGCCGGTGCACGTACACATCGAAGGCCAACTGGGCGTCAGCGTCACCGGCGTCCATCAACTCGAACAGGTCGCGGAAGTCGGTCACCCCGGACAGCCCGAAAATGCCGGACTTCTTGTTCAGCAGCGAATCGACATCAGAGGCGCTCAAACCCAGCGACCGCTCCAAGAAAGCGTGCAGACCGGGATCGACATCGCCCGAGCGCGTCCCCATCACCAGGCCGGCCAGCGGGGTCAGTCCCATGGACGCCTCGACGGCCACGCCGGCCCTGATGCCCGACACGGACGCACCGTTGCCCAGGTGGCACACGATCTGGTTCATCTCGGTGTAGTCCCGGCCGAGCACCTCGGCCACCTTGTGCGAGACGTAGCTGTGTGAGGTGCCGTGGAAGCCGTACTTGCGAATGCCATGCTCGCGCGCAATGTCGCGCGGAATGGCATAGGTGTAGGCCTCGGCAGGAAGCGAGGAGAAGAACGCGGTGTCGAAGATCGCCACGTGCGGCACGTCCGGCAGCGCCTGCTGCGCAGCCACGATGCCGGCAATGCCCGGCGGATTGTGCAACGGCGCCAACGGGCTCAACTCGCGCAGTTTCTCGATCACCGCATCGTCGATCAGGGTGGTCGCCCGGAATGCCTCACCACCGTGGACGGTGCGATGTCCGACGGCAACGATCTCGTTCAGCTTGGGACCCACCCGGTCGAACAGCTTCACCAGATAGGACAATGCCTGGGCATGATCGGCGAATCCGTGCTCGTCCTGCAGCGTCTGACCGCCATAGGTGTGGGAGATCAAGCTCTCGCCGTCACCGATGCGCTGGATCAGACCGCTGGCCACCACCTCCTCAGAGTCGGCGTCAATCACCTGGTATTTGATGGAACTGGAGCCGCAGTTCAACAGCAAGATCGGAGTCGTCATGCCTCACCTCTTTTCTCAGATTGTGCCTGGATGGCAGTAATCGCCACCGTGTTCACGATGTCGTCGATCAACGCCCCACGGGAGAGGTCGTTGACAGGTTTGTTGAGCCCCTGCAGCACTGGTCCGATCGCGACCGCGCCGGCAGACCTCTGCACCGCCTTATAGGTGTTGTTGCCGGTGTTGAGATCAGGGAAGATGAAGACAGTGGCCTTTCCGGCCACCGCAGATTCGGGAAGTTTAGTCTTCGCGACGGTTTCGTCAACAGCGGCGTCGAACTGAATCGGACCTTCCAGGGCCAAATCGGGACGCCGGGTGCGCACGATCTCGGTGGCTTCGCGCACCTTGTCCACATCCGCCCCCGAGCCCGACGATCCGGTGGAGTAGCTCAGCATCGCGACCCGCGGCTCAATACCGAACGCGGCAGCGGTCTCCGCCGAACTGATGGCGATATCGGCCAACTCCGCCGCAGTGGGGTCGGGGTTCACCGCGCAGTCGCCGTAGACGACGACCCGATCGGACATGCACATCAGGAATGAACTGGACACAACGCTCACCCCCGGCTTGGTCTTGATGAATTCCAAGGACGGCCGGATGGTGTTCGCCGTGGTGTTGATCGCACCCGACACCATCCCGTCGGCCATGCCGAGGTGAACCATCATCGTCCCGAAATAGCTCAGGTCGTTGAGTTTCTCTTCGGCTTGCTCGAGAGTAACCCCCTTGTGGGCGCGAAGTCGGGCGTATTCAGAAGCGAAGCGTTGGCGAAGCTCGGGGTCTTTGGGGTCTAGGATCTGCACATCCTGCAGCGCCAAGCCCAGCGCGTTGGCCCGCGTGCGAATGTCGACCGCATTGCCGAGCAGCACAATATTGGCCGCACCACGACGCATCACGATGTCGGCCGAGGTCAGAATCCGGTCATCGGTGGACTCGGGCAACACGATGGTCTGCCGATCCGAGCGCGCCGTCTCCTGAAGTTGATGCTCGAACATCAACGGCGTAACCACGTCGGAGCGATGCACATGCAGCGACGACAGGAGCCCGTCGGTGTCGATGCTCTCGGCGAACAGTCGACGAGCCACCTCCACCTTGCGGGGGCTGGAGGTCATCGCACCCTCCAGACGGAACATGCGATCTGCCGTGGTGAAGGTGCCCACCTCGGTGGTAGCGATCGGCAACTCCGAACGGATGCCGGACACCAACTGGGTGATGGTCTCCGGAATCTCATAGCCGCCGACCAGAATGACGCCCGAGAGCTTCGGGAAGGTGCCCGAAGCATGCGCCAGCAACAAGCCGGGCAGCAGGTCGGCCCGGTCGCTGGGCATGATGATCGTCGATTCCGGCGTCAAGCGCTTGAGCACATTCGGCAACGTCATGGACGCCACCAGTACCTCGACCGACTCCCGTTCCAGCAACTCCGGGTTGCCCTGCATGAAGGTGGCCTTGGCCGCCTCGAACTGCTGTGCCACCGAGGGTGCGATCAGAATCGGATCGCTGGGCACCGCACCGGTCACCACGCCTTCGATCTCAGCGAGCTTGGCGCGCACCTCATCCAGCATCTCCGGCTCGACCCGGTTGGCGATCACGCCGAGCACCTCGGCATGGTTGGAGCGGAACTCGGCCATCGCCGCCATCGCCGCCGACTTCACCGTTGCGGCGTCGCGTCCGGTACCGGTGACCACCAGCAGCACCGGTGCGTTCAGGTTCGCCGCCACGCGCGCGTTGAACGTGAGCTCGGTGCCGGTGGAAATGTCGGTGTAGTCCGAGCCAAGAATCACCACTGCCTCGTGCGCCTCGCGAATCCGGGCGTACTTCTCCACCAACGTGGCCAAAGCGGCATCGGCATCGGCCCGGATGTCGTCATAGGTGACGCCGACGGCCTGCTCGTAGGTCTGGCTGACGCTGGGTTCGGCGATCAGGGTGGTCAAGATGGCATCTGCGGCACCGGCGTGAACAATCGGACGGAACACTCCGACCGAGCTCACCGTGCGGGTCAGGGCCTCGATCATGCCGAGGGCAACCATGGACTTGCCAACGCGTCCCTCAGGGGAGCCTAAGTAGATGCTCGTACTCATTCCGTGGAGGGTAGTCGAGTGAACATCCCTCTGACGAGACCTTCTAGGCCTTGATTTTGGTCTGACCCTGTGCCGATCTAGGTTAAGTTGGCTACCCATTCCATATCCGCCCGGCGGGCATTGACGTCTCCGGGAGTCTCCAGGATGATCGGCGCCCCTGCCGTGGTGAACACCTCCGCAAGCCCTTCGGGATCACACTGTCCGTGCCCCAGATTCGCGTGCCGATCAGCTCCGGAGTCGAACGCGTCGCGGGAGTCGTTGCCGTGCACCAGGTCGATGCGTCCGGTGATGGCCCGGATGCGATCAGTCAGCCCGGACAGCTCATTGCCGCCGGCATGGGCATGGCAGGTGTCCAGGCAGAATCCGACCCGGTCAGCATTGGCCGACCCCGAGATCGCCTCCCACAGTCGGCCCAGTCGTTCCAGCGTGCGAGCCATCGCGTTGGCGCCCCCGGCGGTGTTCTCGATCAACAACGGCACCTCGATGGTCAGCCCGTCGACGGCCTTGCGCCAGTTGTCGAAGCCGACCTGGGGATCGTCGGTGGCCAGCACATGCCCGCCGTGGACGATGACACCGGCGGCCCCGAGCTGGGCGGCCATGGTGAGCTGCTTCTGCAACTGCTGACGGCTGGGAATCCGGATCCGGTTGTTGGTGCTGGCCACATTCAACACATAGGGCGCATGGATGTAGATCGCGATGCCCGCCTGTTCGGCGTCGGCCCGCAGCGCTTCGGCACCGGCCGGGTAGGCCACCGATGGCCCACTCCACTTCTGGGGATCACCGAGAAAGAACTGCACAGCGCGTCCCCCGAGCTCGGTGATCTGAGCAATCGGGTCGGCGGCATCGACGTGGGCTCCCAACAACATGCACAGCAGTCTAGGCACCACGTGACACCTCGACGGCAGGCGCTACCCGGCGCAGGATGGACTCAGCGAGCGGCGTACTGCTGGCAGCTGTTCCGCAATAACCTACGGTGCAGTAACTTTGTTCCTAGTACCTCATCCGAAGGGGCAAAGGAGCAGGGATGGATTCGGCGCACGTGGCCGGCATGTTCACTGAGTCGGTGGCTGCATTCGGGCCGGAGCCTGCTGCCCGCATCTGGGACGGAGAAGCCTGGATCGTCACCAGCTATGCCGAGCTGGGCGCGAGGGCGCGCTCGCTGGCCGCACGGCTGATCGATCGTGGCCTGGAAGCCGGTGACCGCGTCGCCCTATTCTCGCCGAACCGACCCGAATGGACACTGATCGATCTGGCTTGCGCCTATGCCGGGCTGGTGTCAGTGCCGATGTACGCCACCAGTACGCCGCAGCAGGCCCGTCACGTCATCGCCGACTCCGGCTCCCGGCTGGCGTTCGTGGCTGGCGATCACGAATGGCAGGCCATCGCCGAGGTGCGTGGCGAACTGCCGGAGCTGCTCGATGTCATCACCCTCGATCCGGTCGAGGGCGCCCCGAGCCTGGCCCAGGAATTGGACGCAGCACCCTCTGATACCGCTGCCGTGGACGCCCGTCTGGCCGGCGCCAGCCCCGATGACCTGGCCACCATCATCTACACCTCCGGCACCACCGGTGATCCCAAGGGTGTGATGCTGACCCATCGGGGCTTCACCCACCAAGTCGACGCCCTGAATCGCTTCTTCACCCTCGCCCCCGGCGACGTATCGCTGTGCTTCCTGCCGCTGAGTCACGCCCTGGAGCGCGCCTGGACCTACATGGTGTTGGCCAATGGCTGCCTCAATACCTACGTCAGCGACCCGCGCACGGTGGCCGAGCAGATGGTCTTGGCCAAGGCCAATCTGATGGTCAGCGTGCCGCGCCTGTACGAGAAGGTCTACAACACTGCTCGGGAGAAGGTCGCCGACAGCTCGCTCAAGCAGCGCATCATGGAGTGGTCATTGAAGACCGGCACCAAGTACCACGACGTGTTGCGCTCCGGGGAGCGCCCCGGTCGCTGGCTGACGGTGCGCCTCAACATTGCCGACAAGTTGGTGCTCGGCGCGGTACGTGACGCTATCGGTGGACCGAAGAAGGTGCTGGCCTGCGGCGGTGCGGCTATGCGTGAAGACGTCGAACGCTTCTTCTACGGCTGCGGGCTCTTGCTGTTGACTGGTTACGGCCTCACGGAGGCCTCGCCGCTGGTCACCTTCCCGCCGCCGCGAGACTTCACTTTCGGCAATGTCGGAAAGGTCATGCCCGGCGGGGAACTGCGAGTTGCCGAGGGCGGTGAGCTGCTCTACCGCGGCCCGAACCTGATGGTGGGCTACTGGGGGCGTCCGGAAGACACCGCTACGACCATCGTCGATGGCTGGCTGCACACCGGCGATGTCGGCGAGATCGACGGCTCCTACGTCCGGATCACCGACCGCATCAAAGATCTCATCGTCACCAGCAACGGCAAGAATGTGGCACCGGCCCCGATCGAAAACCTGCTCGCCTCGGATCCGCTGTTCGAATACGCGCTGCTGCTCGGCGACAATCGGCCCTACCTCACCTTGCTGGTGGCGCCGTCGTTGCCGCAGCTGGACGAGATCGGCAAGCAACTGCAGCTCACCTGGGCCAAGCGCGAGGAGTTGCTGGCGCACCCTGAGGTGATGGCCGAGATCAGGCGCCGCATGAGCGAACTCACCGCGAAGCTTCCCAAGCATGAGCAAATCGCCGACCTGCGCGTCCTGCTGGACGGCTTCACTCAGGAGAACGGCATGTTGACCCCCACCCTGAAGGTCAAACGCAAGGAAGTGGAGAAGCGCTTCGCTCAGCTCGTGGACGAGATGTACGCCCGCGCAGGAAAGCCCCGAAACTAGATCTCGGTGGACGCCGAATTGACCTCAGCGATACCCCCCGGGGTATAATTCCGTTCATGAGAACCCTGATCGTAGGAGGCGTCGCCGGGGGCATGTCCGCTGCCACCCGCTTGCGCCGGATGGACGAGACCGCCGAGATTGTCGTCTTCGAGAGGTCTGGACATGTGTCCTTCGCCAATTGCGGGCTTCCTTACTACGTCGGTGGGGTGATTACCCGCCGCGAGGCACTGCTGCTGGAGACCCCGGAGAGCATCAACACCCGCTTCCAGGCAGATGTCCGCGTGAACACCGAAGTGACCGCGATCGACCGCGCTGCCAAGACTGTTTCGGTGCGCGATCTCGCCACCGGCCGGGAGTACACCGAGAGCTACGACAACCTGATTCTGGCACCGGGAGCCGCTCCCTTCGTGCCACCCATCCCCGGCGCTGAGCGTGCGCTCACCTTGCGCAATGTCGCCGACACCGATGCCATGGCAGCCAAGGTTGACGAAGTGCTCGCCGGGCCGGAGAAGTCGGCGGTCATCATGGGTGGCGGCTTCATCGGCCTGGAACTGGCCGAGAACTTCGTGGAACGCGGCCTGAAGGTCACCGTCGTCGAACTCGCCAACCAGATCATGGCGCCCCTGGACGTCGAAATGGCCATCCGGGTGCAGTGGGAACTGGAAAGCCGCAGCGTCGACGTCATCACTGGCGTTTCGGTGACCGAGATCGGTGAGGGCACCGTCACGTTGTCCGACGGCAGCACGCTGCCGGCCGGTATGGTCATCGCCGCCATCGGTGTCCGCCCGGAGTCCGGGCTGGCCGCAGCCGCAGGGTTGGAGATCAGCGATCGCGGCGGCATCGTCGTCGATGACCAACAACGCACCTCCGATCCGGCAATCTTCGCTGTCGGTGACGCGGTGGTGAAGAGGGACGTCATTACCGGCGACGGCGCCATGGTGCCGCTGGCCGGTCCGGCCAACCGGCACGGTCGCCTGGTCGCCGACGTCATCGCCGGACGCGACGTGCGTTCCGAAACGGTGCTGGGAACCGCCATCGTCGGCCTGTTCGGCATGCAAGCCGCAGCCACCGGTTGGACCGAGAAGCGAGCCGTGGCAGCCGGACGCAACATTCGCGTCGTCCACACCCACCCGGACAACCATGCTGGCTACTACCCCGGCGGCGAGGAGATGCACCTCAAGCTGGTCATCGACGCTGACACCGATGCCATTCTGGGAGCCCAGGGCGTCGGCGGTACCGGTGTTGACAAGCGGATCGACGTGATTGCGACGGCCATGCGCGGTGGTCTGACCGCCTCGCAGTTGGCCGACCTGGAGTTGAGCTACGCGCCTCCGTTCAGTTCGGCGAAGGACCCGGTGAACATGCTGGGATTCCAGGCCGAGAACATTCGTGACGGGCTGGTGGAGACCATCCAGTGGCATGAGATCGCTGCCGAGGCAGACAAAGGCATTCAGATCATTGATGTGCGCACCCCGATTGAGCTCGAACGGGGAATGATCGACGGTGCGATCAATATTCCGATCGACGAACTGCGCGATCGAATCGATGAGGTTGAGGCCGAAACCATCCTGTATTGCTGGCAGGGGCAACGCTCCTATGTGGCCTCGCGCATCTTGTCCCAGTTGGGGCGCCACGTCCGCAGCCTTGACGGTGGCTACCGGACATGGGCGGGCGTTTAGTCGCACAGGTGTACGAGTCTGTACGAACTCACCATTGAAGAGTCTGAATTTGCCGTGAATTGGCGTTGACTAGTGCAGCAGGCACTGGCGTCACGCCGGGGGGACTCTGGTGTTTTCGCGCTGACGATGGAGGGGTACGACCATGGCGGTGGTCGCTTACATATCGGCGCGTGGCTGGCCACTGGATTGAGCCAGTGCCTGCTTTTGCAGTCGTAGCCAGGTTCAGTGCAGAGCTGAGCCTGGCGTGGCCAAACAGGAGCACCGTGCAGAACCGACTGACTCGTGCTGAGCTAGTCGCCCTTGTTGACCAAACCCGACGTGACCAGCACGTCTCGGTCAGGGCGGCTGCCCGCCTCTCCGGAGTTCCCGCTTCGACGATGCAAGGCTGGCTGCAGGGTCGGCATTTTCCGACCCCGGCGTTGCGACCGAAGTTCCTCGCTTTGGTCGATCACTTGGGCTTGTCGTCGCTATTGCACACCGGCCTGTGGCAGGACGAGTTGTAAAACCGCAATCGCCAGCGCTGTGAGTCAAAGACTGCGACAATACAGCTATGTCTACGGACTTGACTAGGCGTGAGTTCACGCAACTGGTCAATGAGGAGCGATTGGCCAGGCACCTCTCGATACGTGCCGTGGCGCGGCTGGTTGGCGTACCCGCCACGACGGTTCAGGGATGGTTGAGTGGTGAACATTTCCCCTGCGTTGCGCTTCGCGGAAGTTATCTGAGTCTCGTAGCGCATCTGGGATTGATGAAGCGGATACCCGAGGACCTGCGCATCGAGCTGGACAGCGTAATCGACTACTGATTTTCCTGCCGACGGGCACCCCCAGGACCAGTTTCGATCACAGAGTGGGCCAAACCGGGTGAACACCTTTCTGGGAACGCCCTTGGTGGGCGAGAATCCTTCTCGGTTGGTCACATCGGCAATGCGTGTTCGCGGGGAGTTGTCATGCGTGGTTGGGCTTTACGTGGCGTGCGTTCGATCGGCACGTTTCTGACAGTGATAGCCGCCGCGGTGGCGCTGCTAGTCTTCGCAACACCGCCGGTGGCCTCTGCCGACGTGACTCAGAGCGAAGCCGAGGCGCTGGCGCTGAGTGGCACGCTCACCCTCCCCGACGGCACCTCACCTGCCGACGGTGCCCAGGTCTGTGCCCAGCCTCTCGGCTCGGAGGGATCGGTGACCTGTGCCTACACCGGCCACGACGGCCACTTCACTCTCACCGCCACCGAGAATGGTCTGGTCGCGACCAGCTACCTGCTGTATGCCGACCTGCTTCCCTACCCCATCACCTATCTCACCGGGACCGGTTCGTCGGTACGGCGAATCGACGCCTTAGCCCTTGATCTTGCCAGCCAGGCACAGCGGAGTGGCCTGGACTTCTCGCTGGATGCCGGGATCGGTGTCGTCGGTAGTGTCGGCCTCGCCGATCCTGATGACTCCACCGAGATTCAGGTTCAGGTCTGCCTGGACGCCCTAGTGGAGTTCGCTCCGTGTGAATCGGCCTATCTCGGCGGCACCGGGATGCGGAGCTTTTCCTTCCGCGAGCTGACGTCCGACGACTACGTGGTGAGCTTCTGGGCGCAGGGCTATAGCCCTGCGGAGGTGGCGGTCCACGTCGGCGACGGAGTTCTTGAACTGGATCCGATCACCTTGACGAAGTCCGAGCTCGGCAGCGTGATGGGCATGGTGGTCGACAGTAACGGGGACCCGCTGGATGGTGTCACTGTCACCGCGACCAGTCCCCGCGAAGCTCCCGCAACCACCCACACCGATGCAACCGGGCACTTCGGCTTGGCCGACCTGGCTGCGGACAAGGTCTGGACCGTGTCCTTCAGCAGGGACGGCTACGCCATCGCCGAACGCGCCTCCTGGCTCGATTCCGGGGCGAGCGTTGAGCTCGGTACGGTGCGGCTCTCCCAGGCGTCCTCGGTGACGATCCCCGTCCAGGACCACGCCGGTGATGCGATTACCGGGGCGTCCCTCACGCTGTGCGCCGACGACCTGCCGTGCGTGGCTGCTGTCGAAACGACCACACCGGGGACCTACACGTTCACCGGTCTGGCGCCGGCGCGCTATGTCCTGCAGGCCAGCCATGCCGGCTTCCTGGCGTCGTACTACCCCGGAGTGGCCGCGCTCGAGGCCGCGACGCTGGTTCGGGTCTCGGAAGGAAAGGCGGTAACCCTGAACCCGCTGACGCTGCTGCGTCCGGGGACCATCACCGGCACCACGGTGAGCACCGATGAGAACCTGTCGACGTGGGGCGGCTACGCGCTCCTCTACGATCTCGACGGCAAGCTGGTCACCACCTCGTTCGGGCCCTCATTCTCGTTAACCAACATCTGGCCCGGCGAGTACGAGGTGCAGGGAATCGCATCGCGTTTCGCCGATGGTGACCGTGTGCCGGTGACCGTCGGTGACGGTGAAACCGTCTCCGGACTCGAACTGCGACTCACCCCTCATCCCACGCTCAGCGGCGCGGTCAAGGTCGACGGGGCACCGGTCGACAAGTCGTATGTGACATTGCAGGGCTCCGGCAGCAATGCTGCCAAGAGCGACACCGACGGCGGCAACTACGAGTTCTGGTTGGCGCCGGACACCTACACCGTTGCGGTGACGGTCAGCGGTGCCGCCGTCTGCGGACCGGACGCCCTGCAGCAGTGCAATCCGAGCACGATCTCGGTAGCCGATGCCGTGACCCAGGACATCAACCTTGACGGCCTGGGCACCCTGACCGGATCGATCGATCTCAGCGCGTTCAGCGATCCCGAAACCCTGGAGGTGAGCATCGTCGACAGCCGGGGTGTCCAGGTCAAGGGCGACTTCTCCTCCGGAGCAGGGATTGCCGCGCAGCTCGATGCGCGACTCGCGCCCGGCACCTACACCGTGGTCGTGACCGTCGACGACACCTGGACGCAGCGCTACCCGGACGTCGTCATCGCCAACGGTGAGACCACCACGAAGAACATCGTCGTCGACAAGGTCACACCACCGACCTACTCCCTGGCCGGGACGTTGTCGCTGCCACAACCGGAGTCCTCGGTACAGCTCACCGTCGTGGCTGCCGAAACCAGCGAACCGGTCTACACCCGCGAACTGCGAAACCTCACCGCCGGGGATCACTCCTACACGGTGCCGTCGCTCAGCCCTGGTGACTACAAGCTCTATGCGGAAACCAGCGACGCCGAGTTGTGGTACCCGAATGCGGAGGTGCCGCAATGGGCCTCGGTCGTCACCATCAGTGATGCCAATCGCACCGGAATCGACCTCACGGTGCCCCCGACCCGCGTCACCGTGAGTGGAACGGTTGCCCTGCCAGCGGGCGTCACGGCGACTTCGGCGGCGGATTACCCGCCGGTCACGTTGCTGCCGACCAGCAGCGTGCTCCAACCCGTCTGGGCAACTCCTGATGAGGCCGGCCACTTCACCGCGACCGTGCCCGCCGGTCACTACGCGGTGATGGTCGACAACTCTGATGCGCTCGGAACGCTGCGCTACCTGGGCGCCCCGATCGCCATCGACTCCGACATCTCCGACCTGGACATCAGCCTGGTTGCCGGAGGTGCGCTGCGCGGTCGAGTCGTGGGCTCCGACGGCATCCCGATCGGTGGTGCCGAGGTCACCATCTCCGACAGCTCCGGCGGCAGCGAGTACGCCACAACCGATGCTGACGGCCTATGGAGCCGAGGCGGTTTGGGCGAGGACACCGTCGGAATCAAGGTTGAGGCAGACGGCTTCGTCTCCGCCACTCGAGTGAGCGACGTCATCGTGTCACTGGGGGAGAACACCGACACCGGAACGATCACCCTGACTCCCTACGGACGCCTCACCGTCAGACTGGTGGCCCCCTCGGAGCAGGACAGCGCAGCCGGTATCACGATGGTGGTCACCGACGCGGCCACCGGTGACCTGCTGCGCAAACAGACCATGGCGGCCGACGGACGGAGTCGTCAGATCAGTGGTCTTCCCGCCGGTGGGGTGAAGATCGGTTTCGCAGGGGGCGCCATCGACAATGAATGGTGGCAGGACGCGGCCACCGAAGCCGATGCCACGGTGGTCGCCTTGGATGCCGATGCGATGACCACGATCGTCCCGAAGCTGACCTTCCATGCCGGGAAGGGCACGATCTCCGGGCAGGTGGACGACAACACCGGTTTCAACGGGCACCTCAGCGTGTCGGCTGTGGCCAGCGGTGGCTCGGACAATCAGACGGTCGATGTCGACGCTCACGGTAACTACAAGCTGACGCTCGCGCCGGGAACCTACTTCGTCCAGGCGAAACTCTGCACCGGACTGTGGACCCCCAGCGACGGATGCGTCGGAAAGTCCCGGACCCTGTGGCACACGACGGCCTCGGCAACCAGCCCCGATCTGCTTGAGCTCGCTCCCAGCGGGTCGGTGGCGAACATCGACTTCGCCTTCGACAGGTGGGAGTTCACAGCCACTCCAGCTCCCCGGATCACCGGAACGCCGGACGTGGGGAACACTCTCAGCGCGAGTGTCGGCATGTGGGGCCCCGCCCCGGTCTCGCTGTCCTATCAGTGGTACCGCGGCGACCAAGCCATCTCCGGCGCGACCGGCACCAGCTACACCGTCACCGAGGCTGATCGCGGACGCAGCATCACCGTGAAGGTCACCGGTACCAAAGCGGGTTACCAGACGACAACCAAGGCGTCGGTCGCTACCGAAGAAGTGCCCGAGGCGCTCACCATCGTTTCCGGCGCCTATCCGACGATCTCGGGCACCGCGAAGGTCGGTCAGCGGCTGACGGCGGTTCCCGGCGCGTGGTCACCATCAGAGGTCGTGTTGCACTACCAGTGGTACGCCTCTGGTGTTTCGATCTCCGGAGCAACCTCATCGACCTTCGTTCTTACGCCGGCCCAGCGCGGAAAGTCGATGACGGTGGCGGTGACCGGCTGGCTCAATGGCACCGCGACCATCACGACGACCTCCTCGCCCACGGTCGCGGTGGCTCCCGGTACCTTGTCGGCCAAGACTCCCATGATTTCGGGCAAGGCCAAGGTCGGCAAGACACTGAAGGCCAAGCCGGGCAGCTGGGGTCCGGCGCCGGTGACGTTGCGCTATCAGTGGTACGCCAACGGCAAGAAGATCGCCAAGGCCACCAAGAGCAGCTACACGATCGCCAAGAGATACAAAGGCAAGAAGATCACGGTGAAAGTGACTGGGAGCAAGAGCGGCTACAGCACCGTGACCAAGAAGTCGAAAGCCACGAATTCGGTGAGGTAATCGGCCCAAGACGCAGCCGTCCGCGGACTGCCCTGTACGAGCTAATCCGCATACGGTGAAAATTCGTGTGAACACCTTTCTCTCAGGCTTTGCTGAGGTACATAATCTGCCGCAGAGGGGTCACATCGGCACGATGTGTGGGTACTGAGGGAGTTTTGGTATGTCCGCGCGCATACTCCAAATCGGTCGTTCAATTTTCAAGCTTCTTGCCGTGGTGTTGGCGAGTTTGGCTTTGCTGGTCTCGGTGGTGCCGGCGGCCCACGCCGAATCCACGTCCACTGTTCTCAGCGGCACGGTCCGCACCTTCCTTGGCGCCCCCGCGGGGTACGCGCAGGTCTGTGCCGTCAGCACCGCCGACGGGTCGGATTCGTGTGTCTACGCCGACGATATGGGGGCCTACGAGCTCACGCTGCTTCCCGATTGGGGGTCGGTTCGGCTGCTAGCGACCTTGAACGGATTGCCCCCGACCTATTACGGCTCTTCCGGCTCCACGAATGATGAGGCTGCGGCAACGATCATCGTGATCAGTGAAGGGGACACCACCAGCGGCCTCGATATCACCTTCACCGCCGCGACCGGAATCACCGGCAGCGTTGCGCTCTCCGACGCCGGCGCAGCCGAGATCCAGGTCTCGGCGTGCGCCGGCTGGAGTGACGACGACTCGTGGGACTGCTCCTCCACCAGCGTCCTCGCCCCGGATGCGAGCACCTTCACTATCGAGGGATTGGGAGCGGGAACCTACCGGGTGACGTTCTGGGCCGCTGGGTATGGGTCCACCTTCGTCGACGCCACGGTGGTTCAAGACGAGGTGGCAACACTTGAGCCGATTACCTTGGCCAAACTCGAACCCGGCGCTTTGAGCGGCACCGTGGTGGGCACCGACGGTGAGCCGATCGTCGGCGTCTCCGTCACAGCCAGTAGTCAAGGCGCGACCGAGCTCACCACGACCACCGACGACCACGGCAGCTACTCCTTCACAGCCATGCCGTCCGGTATCTGGTGGGATCTGGAATTCGTCAAGACCGGCTATGCGCCCGGCAACGATGGCGCGCAGGTCGAGCCGGGCCAGGCCGTGGACCTGGGCGCAACCCACCTCGCCCGAGCTGCCAGCCTGAGCGTGCACGTCCAGAACACCGACGCACAGCCGGTGAGTAGCGCGAATCTGCGCCTGTGCGGAGGCGACAACGGCAATGAGGACTGCGTGTGGGGAACCGAACTTTCCGATGGTGACTATGCCTTCGCAGAGGTGGGTCCGGGTTCGTACGTCCTCCATGCTTCCCACGACGACTATGTCGAGGGGTTCTATCCCGGGGTCAAGCGCATCGCCGATGCTTCCCTCATCAGGATCGCTGAGGGTGACACCGTCGAGCTGTCGGAGTTCACCGTGGTTCACCCGGCCTCACTGTCCGGTGCGGTGACCTATGCAAGCGACGGCGCTGCAACAAACGCCCGGGCCAGCCTGTATGACTCCGCCGGTGCCGAGATCGACAACGTCTACGCCTACGAATCCAACGCTGGCACCTTTGAGTTCTCCGGACTGTGGCCCGGAAGCTACACGGTCAAGGCGACCTCGTGGGAGGGCTTCGGCACCAGCTGGATGGGAGGGTCATCCGACTTTGACGGCGCGACCCGCATCTCGCTCAGCGAAGCCGAGTCCGCGACCGGTGCGAATGTGGTCTTCGCCGATGACGTGGTGCTGACCGGCAGCGTCACGGCAGCGGGATCTCCGGTGAGTGGGGCCGACATCTATCTGGATTCGATCACCGACCCGGATCTCGCGGTGCGCGCTGCCAGCAATGCCGACGGCGCATATTCGGTGAGACTGCTGGCAGGCACCTATTCGATCAGCGTTTCCGTCGGAAGCACTCAGGTGTGCGGACCGGGCTATTCCCGGCAGTGCGTTGCCGAGAATTTCACGGCTTCCGCGTCGAACAAGGTTCTTGACCTCGCGTTGCCGGCCGATTCCGGAACCCTGAGTGGCGCCATCGCAGCCTCCGCCTCGACGACGACCTTCTGGGCGAGCCTTCTCGACGCCTCCGACTCCTCCGTCGCGTCTACAGCGTGGGACGCCGACGAGCAAGAGCCGATCCCGACGAGCTACTCCTTTGACCGAGTTCCCTTCGGTGACTACACCCTCGTCGTTGCCATGAGCTTCGGGGGGCAGCGCTACCCGATCGAGCAGCGGATCCCGATCACGATCGATGGTGCCTCAGTCGTTCGTGATCTGAGCCTCACCGCGGCGCCGCGGGTAATCAGCGGCACCGTCACTGCTGCGCACGCTGAGGATTGGGTCGAGGTGCGGGCGATCAACGCCCAATCCGGCACTATCTGGTCCACGGTGCTGGAAGACGTCTCGGCAGGGCCTGCCGACTACTCCCTGGGGGTGGAACCGGGCACTTACAAGCTCCTGGTAAGCACCGGCGAAACCGACGTGTGGTACCCGGCTGCGTCGACGATGGCTGATGCGCAATCGGTGACGGTGCCGGAGGATGCCGATGCGGCAGATATCGACGTCACCCTTCCTCAGACCAGATTCACCGTCACCGGAAGCCTGATTCTTCCTGACGGCATCACGGCGGCTCAGGCGCAGCAGAACCTCTACGTCTGGTTCGCCGCGCCGGAGGTGGTCAGCGAAAACACCGACGCCGACACCTACGCCGCGACTCTTGATGACAGCGGGCACTACTCGGTAGACCTTCCCGCCGGGTCGTATCGCGGCCACGTCGAGGCATCCACGGCGCTGGGTACCCTTCCCATCGCGGGAGAGTCATTCCGGGTGCCCGTCGATCAGGCCGGCCCTGACATCACGGTCGTGAAGGGTGGTTCGCTGGCGGGACGGGTCGTGGCAGCCGATGGAGTCGCCGTTTCCAACGCGGAGATCACCGTCACCGGCAGCGACGGCATCAGCAGCCAGACCTATTCCGACCGTCTGGGCTATTGGCGCCTGGACGGCGTCGCGCCGGGTACGGCCACCGTCAAGGCTCTGGCAACCGGCTATGTGAGCGGGGCGGCCAGTCCCAGCCCCACGGTCGTCGTCGGCGAGAGAGCCAATGTGGCGACCATCACCCTCACGCAGGCTGGGCGCCTGTATGTCGTCGCTCCAGAAGACGGCTTCAGCTGGATCGGTGTCGTGGTCACCGATGCTGCGGGAACCACCCTGCGCGAGGCCACCTTGTTCGACGGCGACGGCCCCACCCTGATCGACAATGTGCCGGTCGGGACGGTCAAGGTGCGGTTCGAAGGCGATCAGCTCGCCACCGAGTGGTGGAAGGATGCCACGTCGGTGAGCACAGCGACTCCGATCACGCTGGACGCCGCAACGGCCGTCACGCTGGTGCCGACCTTGTCCCCGCGCAGCAGCGCGTCCACGCAGTACGGCACCCTGTCCGGCCACATCGACAACACCTCGGGCACGTCGGGGCATCTCTCTGTGATGGCGACGTCCGACGACGACGGAACCTCCTATCAGGCCGACGCCGATACCAATGGCGACTACCAACTGCGGGTGCCAGTGGGCAGTTACACCGCGGAGGCCACCTTGTGTCTCGGCTTCTGGGTGTCCTTGGACAACCCACAGGTCAACAGTGACCTGGCCTATTGCGTGGGGGGTCGCCAGATCATCACCCGGGAGAACTCGGTGCAGATCGCTGCCGATGAGACCTCCTCGGGAATCGACTTCACCTTCGATCCTGCTCAGTTCACGGGAACTCCTACGCCGACGATCAGCGGTGCGACCGCCGGTGGTTCCCAGGTCGGGGATGTGCTCACCGCAGGTGTCAGTGGTTGGTCGCCGGCTCCCGACCAGTTCACCTACCAGTGGCTTCGTGACGGGGAGAACATCGACGGCGCGACGTCGGCCACCTACACCCTCGCCGAGACGGATCGGGCCACCGCCGTCTCAGTGAAGGTCACCGCCATCAGGTCCGGCTATGAAAGCGTCACGAAGACCTCGGCGACGCTGCAAGGTCCCGATGGGGCGACATTCACCACCACGCCCACCCCGACGATCACCGGTGATGCGAAGCTGGACTCCGTCCTGACCGCGGACGCGGGAACCTGGGATCCGGTCGCCGACAAGCTGGTCTACACCTGGTATGCCGGTTCCACCCAGATCGCCGAGGGCGAGAATCTGACCAGCTACACCCTGACCACAGACGAGGTCGGCAAGACGATCACCGTGAAGGTCACGGGTTCGAAGGCGGGCTACGACTCGGTGACCACCGAGTCTTCGGCCACCGCCGCCGTGACGGCGGAGACGCTGACCTACACCCAGCCCACGATCAGTGGAACCGCGAGGTTCGGTGAGGTGCTGAGTGTGACGGCGGGTGCCTGGACCGACCAGGCGACCTTGGCCTACCAGTGGAACCGGGGGGCCGACGAGATTCCGGGGGCCACCGAGTCGACCTACACCTTGGTGGCGGCTGATGTTGGCAAAGCGATCAGTGTGACGGTGACGGGCACCAAGACCGGCTACCTTTCGCACGCGGAGTCGTCTGCCGCCACCGACCCGGTCGCGGCGTTGACCATGACTTCGGCGAAACCACAGATCACCGGCGTGGCCAAGGTTGGGGTGAAGCTCACCGCGACCGTCACTGGCTGGGATCCCACCGATGCGCAGCTCAGCTATGCCTGGGCAGCGAACGGGGTGGCGATCGCTGGTGCCACGGCAAACACCTTCACCCCGACGCAGGCGCAGTTGGGCAAGGCGATTTCGGTGACAGTGACGGGCACGAAGCCCGGTTACGAACAGGCCTCTGCGACATCGGATCAGACCGCTGCGGTGATGACCGACCGGATCATTGGTTCGACTCCGCGACTCAGCGGCACAGCGAAGGTCGGGTATCGCCTGACCGCGACGGCGGGGACGTGGACTCCGACCGGAGTCGCACTGAGCTACCAGTGGTATGCCTCCGGCGCCGCGGTGAGCGGCGCGACCGGGCCGAGCTTCTTGCTCACCCCCGCCCAGCTGGGCAAGGCGATGTCGGTCACGATCACTGGAACTGCGTCGGGCTACTCCTCGGTGTCGATGCCGTCGGCTCGTACCGCTGCTGTCGCTGCCGGCTCGCTGTCGGCGAAGATTCCGGTGATCTCAGGCAAGGCCAAGGTCGGCAAGACGGTGAAGGCTGTCCCCGGCACTTGGGGGCCGGCACCGGTGACACTGCGCTATCAGTGGTACGCCAACGGCACGAAGATCTCGAAGGCGACCAAGAGCAGCTACAAGATTGCCAAGAAATACAAAGGCAAGAAGATCACGGTGGCGGTGACTGGAGTCAAGAGCGGCTACACCACCGTGACCAAGAAATCCAAAGCAACCTCGAAGGTGAAGGCATAGCTGCTGCGCACCGGCATTCGTCGCGGCCGATCTTCGACGAATCTGTCCGAAATGTGTAGGAGTTTTCGAGAACACCTTTCACCCAAGGCGCTCAGTGCACGATACTTTGCCGAGTTGGTCACATCGGCACGATGTGGGAGTACTCGGGGGGTTGTGCCATGGCTGGGAAGTTGTTGTATTCACAGGGCTCGTTGTTGCGGTTCGTCAGCGTAATCGTGGCGAGTTTGGCGCTTCTTTTAGGGCTGACCCCGGGAGCTCAGGCAGCCGATCCAGGCACCGGCACGTTACAGGTGTCGGTATCGGCGATCATCGATGAGACGTATGTGTCGGTGGCCGGCACCGTCATCTCGGTATACGCCTTCCCCGATGACGAGAGTCCCGTTGCTTCAACGACCGTCACCTCGATCGAAAACGAACCCGTTGTCGAGTTCGTCTTGCCAGCGGGGTCCTACTACGTCAAAGCCACACCACCGGCAACCAGCAACTGGGCCGAGTTGTGGTGGATTTCTGCGACCAACAGCGACGAAGCCCAATCGGTCGAGGTGCGCTCCAGCGATGTCAGTGAGGTCTGGTTCGCGCTGGCCCCGGAACTCCGGCTCAGCGGAACGCTCACCGATTCTTCGAGCGATCCGGTAGAAAACGCCATGATCTGCCTCTACCTGTCGGAGCAGCCAGACACCGGGGGATGTTCGGGCACCCTGGCGGACGGCAGCTTCGAGGTTGACGAATTCGGTAGCTGGCACTCTGCGACGACGTACATAATCGCCGTCGAGGTGGCCGGCGGTGCCACGTACTACCTGAACTCCTCCGGCGAACTCTCTGACAACCCAGCGGCCGCGGCTCCCGTCGACTTCGGCAGCCAGCCGGTTCAGACACGCAACCTTCAACTGCCGCCGTCGGCTCCCCGGAATGCCGAGATCGCGGCACAGGTTTCAGCGCCCCAGGGCAGCGGGCTGCCGGTTGCCGGCACGCAGGTTTCGCTGTACACCGATCCCGGTTCCGACCCGATCAAGACCGTGACCGTCGGCGAGGACGGCGAGTATTCGTTCATCGTGGATCCGGGCGACTACTACGTCCGGGCCGTGCCGCCGCAGTCCAGTCCCCTCATCGCCCAGTGGTGGGATCGCAGCATCGATGCGGCCGACGCGAGTGTGGTTTCTGTCGGTGCCTACGCCACCCTTCACCCGTTCTTCGACTTGACGCTGGGTATTGAGCTCGCCGGAACAGTCGCGGACTCCTTGGGGAATCCCATTGAGCACGCCGAGGTGCGTCTCACGCCGGTAGATGACTCCTTTTCCGTAGTGTTTGGTGAAGACACGGGGCCGGACGGGTCCTATCGAATCAGTGACTTGATTCATCTAGTGCAACCGACGACGTACACCGTCTCGGTCTATGCCGAGGGTGCGATGTACTACCTCCACAGCGACGGAACCCTCGCTGAGACCGCGACCGACCTCAAACAGATCGATCTTTCCCAGGTGGGCATCCACACCCTCGATCTGGAGATCATTCGGCCGGACTTCACTCAGACTCCGGTGCCGACAATCTCCAGCGACACCGCGACGGTCTCGCTGGGCAGTGTGCTGACGGCGAACGTTGAGAACTGGACTCCCCTTCAAGATGGCTTCACCTACCAGTGGTACCGCGGCAACGCCGAGATTGATGGGGCCACTGCTGCGACTTACGGTGTGGTGGCAGACGATGTGAGCCACACCATCTCGGTCAAGGTAACCGGCACCAAGGCCGGGTATGCGCCTGCCACAGTGTCCTCAGCTGCCACCGCTGCGGTGACGCCAGGCGACATCACCGGTGATAAGCCGCAGATTGAGGGAAACCCTGAGGTGGACTCGGTCCTCACGGTCAACCCCGGCACCTGGTCGCCGTCCGGGGTGCCGCTGACGTATCAGTGGTTCCGAGGCAGCAGCAAGATCGAGGGAGCGCAACAGCCGTCCTACACCGTGGTGGCTGAGGACGCCGGCGCGACGATCTCGGTGGAGGTGACGGGGACCAAGCCCGGCTACCTAACGCTGACGACCAAGTCTGAGGCCACCGAAGCCGTTGCCAAGGCGAAGATGCACCCGGTCAAGCCCACCATCACCGGAGAACCAACCGTGGGCGCGAAACTCACCGCAACAGTGACCGGATGGCAGCCCGAAGGGGTGAGCTTCAGCTACACCTGGCTCGTCGACGGGATGCCCGTGGCCGGTGCCGCTGGATCGACCTACACCGTGATGCCCGGCGACCTGGGCAAGGCGATCGCCGTGAAGGTCGACGGCACCAAGGCCGGCTACGTGGACGACTCAGCGACCTCGGACAGCACCGGCGCCGTCGCGGCAGCAGTGGCCACCGGGTCGGTTCCGCAGATCAGCGGTGCCGCGAAAGTGGGCTCCCGGCTGACGGCCACGCCAGGCCTGTGGACGCCGCCGGGGGTGTCCTTGACCTATCGGTGGTTCGCCTCCGGTGCCGTCATCTCCGGCGCGACCGCCTCGAGCTTCGTGGTGCAGCCTGCTCAGCTCGGAAAGACGATCGCCGTGGAGGTGACCGGCACTGCTGTGGGTTATGCCACGCTCGTGAAGACCTCGGCGAAAACGGCGGCGGTCACCGCCGGCACCTTGTCAGCGAAGACCCCGGTGATCTCAGGCAAGGCCAAGGTCGGCTCGAGACTCGCAGCCAAGGCCGGCTCGTGGGGTCCGTCGCCGGTGACGCTGCGATACCAGTGGTACGCCAACGGCAAGAAGATAGCCAAAGCCACCAAGAGCAGCTACAAGATCGCCAAGGCCTACAAAGGTAAGAAGATCACGGTGAAAGTCACGGGGAGCAAGACCGGCTATTCGACGGTCGTGAAGGCGTCGAAAGCCACCAAGAAAGTGATGTGATGGCAGGGCCCGACAGCCGGGACGGTATGGGGACGACGGGGAGCCCCCCGTACCGCAACTTCCGCTGGAAGGCCAAGGTACTTCAGGGACGAATTGAGATCGGGGGATCATGACGCGGTTCGCTTCAGGACGGACGTGGGTACGGGGGGCGGTGGGAGCGCTCCTGGCGTTGGCCTTGGTGTTCGCAGGAACAACAGGCGTTGCGCAGGCGGTGGACACCGGCATCATTCAAGGGACGGTGACTGATCCGAACGGCGTCGCCGTCTCAGGTCTGACCGTTCATCTGCATCGGTATTACCCGGGCGGGGGCCGGCAGCCGTCGAGCTACGGGAGTGACGCTGCAATAGCGGTGACCGATGCGAACGGCCACTACCGCGTGGACGGGCTGGATAGCGACATTCAGTACCTCATTGATTTTGACGCCGCGAACACCGGGTATATGGACGCCTACTACTGCACCCGTCCCGTTCAGGACTGTGTGAAGGCTTTGCCGTACAGCTTTGGCGGCACTCTTGTGAACCCGTCCCTGACGGGTAAGAGCTTCGACCACCAGCTCCAATGGGGCAACACCGTCACCGGTCTCGTGGTGGACTCAGCCGGAACCCCCATCACCGGGGCGACTGTGGCTGTTGAAATGCACGAGGCCTACTTGACGCATCGAACGAAGTCGGCAGTCATGGGTGAGGGCGGTAGCTTCACGATCTACGGCTTGGCCCCGTCGTCGGCGTACCAGTACTACATCTCGGCTCCGGGCTATTTCACGTCCCGCCTGGATCTGGCTGCTCCGCCTCCCGAGGTGACGGTCACGCTGAATCAAGGGTCGCGGGTGTCCGGAACAGTGGTGGACCCGGACGGGAAACCCGTTGCCGGCGCAAAGGTGCTCTGCCATGACGACTCGGACTATCCGTACGAACTGCGCTATTTCGATATCGACCCGACCGGGACTGACGGTGCCTATCAGGTCGTGGTCGATCCCGCGGTCACTCCGGCGACCTGCTACGCCTCGCTCAGCGGCTACACCGATTCGGAACCGAAGGCCCTCACCGTGGTGGACACGGTCGACCAACCCAACACGGATTTCGCGCTGCAGCAACTGGCTACTTTGACGGTGCGCATCACCTACCCTGACGGGTCGTCCGACAAGGCCACGGTTCAGGCCGTCCGTGCTGGCGCGCCGGTGGGTCACGATGATGAGGCTGAGGTTGTGACCACCGGCACCACCGCGAGTATGCGCTTGGCTGCAGGGCCCTATTACATCTCCGTGTTCACAGCAAGGCACGGAGATGCCTTCGCCGATGTGACGTTGACCGCAGGTGAGAAGAAGACCTTGGTGGTGCCCGTCGGTTCAGCGCGGTCGTCGTTGATCGCGGTGCGTCCCACAGTCGTGGGCACGCCGAGAGTGGGCGCCAAGCTCGTCGCAGTCGCCGGCAAGTGGGGCCCCGGCAAGGTGAAGCTGACCTACCGCTGGCTGCGCAATGGGAAGCCGATCCGCGGTGCAACCACCAAGAGCTACCGACTGACCAAACGTGATCGAGGCACACGGATCTCGGTGAAGGTCACCGGGTCGAAGTCCGGCTTCCCCAGAGTCGTGAAGGTGTCCAAGAAGACCAAGAAGGTTGGTCCTCGCAAGCGCGTCGGTTGAGCGGTGTCACTCATCCGGGTGACGAGACTCTTGCGTAGTCGCGTTGCACTGGGCGCAAGGTTCAGGCACTCTATTGAGGACGCCCGTTCGGGGGAATCTGGGCGCGACGCAAGACAAAAGACAACCGGGGGGATCTTTTGAAGCGTGTCGATGTGTTCAAGCGTGGCCGTCTGGCCGCCTTGATCGCCTTCTTGGCTCTGGGGCTGGCCGCCGTACCGGCGCTGCCAGCCCAGGCCGAAGATGGCATCGGTATGGATGTCAGTGGCACCGTCACCATCTACGACGATTCGGTCAATCAGCACCGCCAGCCGTTGGCTAACGCCAAGGTTTGTGAAGGTGGTCCGGACTCAAACTGCGCCATCACTGATGACAAGGGCCGCTACACCCTGACCAATGTGGTCGGTCAGGACCGGGGTGCGGGATTCAACGAAGTGCTCCCCACCGTCTTCCCTGCCGATGACGCACAGTGGGCGCTGTTCCTACCGACGGATTACAGCTACGGCGATTCAAACCAGGACCAGTACATTCCGGTGCTCCCAGGGCAGGCGGTCACGGGCATCAACATCTCGGTGCACGCCCTGACCACCCTCGTCAGTTCCGGCGTAAACGGACAGGACCGCGTCAAGCCGTCCGCCCCTCTCACCACCGGGTCTGTGAAGATCCTGGGAAAGAAGAAGGTGGGCAAGGTCCTGCGGGTCAAGACTGGGACATGGAACCCGTCCCCGGTGTCGTTCAGCTATCGCTGGTATCGCGGCGGACACCGCATCGCCGGGGCCACCCAGAAGACCTACCGACTTGCGGTCAAGGACCGCGGCAAGCGCATCAAGGTCCGCGTCATCGCCACTGTTGACGGCCACAAGATCACGGTGCGCAGCACGCTGACCCAGCGCGTTCGCTGAGCGTGTCGCCGCAGCCCTGTTGTTGCTGCGCGGCTGCAGCGATGGTTGAGACCCGACACCCGAAATGCTCCAGGCATTTGCCTATCACCTCGCTGTGAGTCACCCTTTAGGGGACGTCTGTTCGGGGGAACAGACCCGGCACCTGCACGACAAAGATCGGGGGGATCTTTCTCATGCGAGCATTTCGTTGGCTTCGACGCGGCGGGCTGTTAGGCCTGATCGCGCTGCTGACTACGGCTTTGGCCGTGGTCGGCGCTGAGCCCGCTGTTGCCGAGGAGGACACCTACACCATCAGCGGAACGGTCATTTTCCAGGGAACCCCACAGTCCGGGGTGAAAGTTTGTGAGCTGCTGACCGGCATCTGCGATGTCACTGATGGCGGTGGCGGCTATTCGCTCCGTGGAGTGGGATCTCCGGCCAAGGTGTATGCGAGCCCGGGAAGAAATGACCCGTCGTGGGTGGAAACGTGGTACCCCAATTACACCAGTAGCGAATACTCATGGCTGGAGGCGAGCAGCCCCGCCTGGCCTGATGCAGTAGACATCGAGTTGCAGGCGGCTCCCACCGTGTCCGGCACCGTGACCAATACTTCTGGTGAGGCGGTCAAGAAGGCGCGCGTCTGCGTCGCCGGTTCAGCAAACTGCGTCACAACCAGCGCCCGCGGCGAGTACCGGCTACTCGCCCAGATTCCCAAGCATGACTCGCTCACCTTGGTCGCCAAAGCTCCCGGCTACCGCCCGGCTCAGACGACCACAACGGTGACTACCAATGTGACGATCACTCTGACCAAGGCGAAGCCGGCCAGGGTTCGCGCCTGCAAGCCGAAGCTGGTCGGCTTCAAGAAGGTCGGCACGAAGCTGCGGGTCAAGTGCTCCTCGGCGACGACGGCGGTGCACTTCACGTATCGCTGGTACCGCAACGGTCACCGGATCGCCGGTGCCCACGGTCGCACCTATCGACTCACCTGGGCCGACTGGCGCAAGAACATCAAGGTCAAAGTCGTGGCCACCAAGACGGGCTACCGCAAGACGGTGCGTACCTCCAAGGGCACCGGCTGGATCCGCTGGAGCGAGTGGCATCGCCGCTGAGCCGATGGTGAATTGGCCCGGGGGCGGGCGCAGCCGGTACGCTTGCTAGCTGGCCGTCCCGAAGGCGGCCGGAAGATACGCCCTCCTGCTACGGGAAGCTCCCGTAGCCGCTCAAGACCAGAGGAGGTGGAGTTCGCGTATGCGTTCCTACGAAGTCGTGGTGATCATTGATCCCGACGTCGACGACCGTCAGGTGAACAGCCTGCTGGAAAAGCCGTTGGCAGCCTTTACCAAGGCCGGTGGCACCGTGGACAACATCGATGTTTGGGGTCGCCGTCGGCTGGCCTATGACATTCGCAAGAAGTCCGAAGGCATCTATGCCGTCATCAATCTGACCGCCGTGCCAGATGTGGTGAAGGAGCTGGATCGTCAGTTCACCCTGAACGAACAGATCATGCGGACCAAAGTGATCCGCCCCGATCTGCACTGATTCACGCGGAGGTCTCGCCAACTGTCGGTACCAACTGACACCCTTGACGAGTACCCAGCCCACGTCCGATCGAAAGACAGCAATCATGGCAGGCGAAACCATCATCACCCTGGTCGGCAATCTGACTGCCGACCCGGAACTGCGCTTCACCCCGTCCGGGGCTCCGGTGGCGAATTTCACCGTCGCTTCCACCCCGCGCACCTACGACCGCAACAGCGGTGAGTGGAAAGACGGGGACGCGATGTTCCTCAACTGCTCCATCTGGCGGCAGGCTGCGGAGAACGTCGCGGAGTCCCTCACCAAAGGGATGCGCGTGATTGTGCAAGGTCGCCTGAAGACTCGCAGCTACGAAACCCGTGAGGGTGAGAAGCGCACCGTCTTCGAGGTTGATGTCGACGAGATCGGTCCGGCCCTGAAGTATGCAACCGCCAAGGTGACCCGCAATGCGGGCGGCGGCGGCGACTTCGGCGGCGGGTCCTCCTCGGGTGGTTCCAACTGGAACCGCTCGGAGAGTCAGGATCGCGGCGGATCCGACCCCTGGGCTGGCGCCCAGAGCGACGAACCCCCGCCATTCTGATCCGACCCTCACGCTCCCTGAGCCAGTCGAAGGGAGCACCTCATATTCATGTCATTCCGGCGAGAGCCGGGCTTTCATAAACCAAGGAGAGCACCACAATGGCCTCACAGCGCAAGCCTGTGAAATCGAAGAAGATCGTGCCGGCGAAGTCGATTCGCATCGGCACCATCGATTACAAGGACACCGCCACGCTGCGGAAGTTCATCTCCGAGCGTGGCAAGATCCGCGCCCGTCGGGTTACCGGACTGTCGGTGCAGGAGCAGCGCAAGGTCGCGATCGCCGTGAAGAACGCGCGCGAACTCGCCTTGCTGCCCTACGCCTCGACCTCACGCTGAGCAGGGGAATGAAATGAAGTTGATTCTTACTGCTCCGGTCGACCACCTGGGTGTGGCCGGTGACATCGTCGAGGTGAAGGACGGCTACGGCCGCAACTTCCTGCTGCCCCGTGGTTTCGCTATCAAGTGGACCCGCGGTGCGGAGACTCAGATCGAGGGCATCAAGCGTGCCCGCGACGCCCGCGAGATTCGCGGCACCGAGCATGCTCAGCAGATTCGCGAGCAGCTTGAAGCCCTCTCGGTGAGCCTGCCTGCGCAGGCGTCCGCCGATAGCGGCAAGCTGTTCGGCGCCGTTACTGCTGCCGACATCGCGTTGGCGGTCAAGAAGGCCGGCGGTCCCGCGATCGACAAGCGCTCGGTCGAGATCGCCAAGCCCATCAAGACTGTGGGCAGCCACACCGTCGGCATCAAGCTGACTGCTGGCGTGGTCGCGCACATCGAGGTTGCGGTCGCCGCAGCCTGAACCGATCCACCAGAAAGGCCGGACCCTGTGGGGTCCGGCCTTTCCGGTCGTTGTGGGTCAGTCGATCGTCGACAGCACCGATGGTGAGCGAGACGCCTCCGGACCAGGTTCGCCACCTAGTGCTCCGGCGAGCAGCTCACGGGCGCGCCCGAGGTGTTCATCTAGCAGGCTTGCCGCAGCAGTGGCGTCGCCGGCCTCGAGATGCTCCAGGATGCGGCCGTGTTCGGCGATGATCACCTCGGGGCTGAGCCGTTGACTGCCCTGCAGCTGTGACATGCACAGCCGCACTTCGAAGGCCAAAGAGCCGTACATCGCGCTGGTCCGAGAACTGCCGAGCGCATCGATCAGCGACGTGTGGAAGCGCATGTCTGGCTCGACGATGTCCCAGACGCCGTCCCCCCACAGTGATGCGATCTCAGCGTTGGCACGGCGCGCCGCGCTGGGTACCTCGCGGCGAGCGGCCAATCTGCGCAGCACCTCGGATTCCACATAAACCCGCGTCCGGTAGATATCGCGGACATCGTCGGGACCCAGGCGGACTACTCGGGCGGTCTTGTGGTTGTTGCGGATCAGCACCTTCTCGGCGACCAGGCGTTCGATGGCGGCCTTGGCCGTCGACCGTGCGATGTCGTACCGCTCGGCCACCTTGACCTCGGTGAGGGCAGACCCCGGTGCCAACTCCGCCGCGAGCACCTGAGACTTGAGATCCTCAACCACGGCATCGATGAGCGAGGTCACCACAACGCTGCGAACCACTCGCGCTCCTTACTTTTCCGCATAACCCTAGTGGAACTATTTACGTCAGTGCTCTTGCACACCGTGTTGACTTGTCTGACAATCGAAGACATCAGCTGGTCTCAGTGAGGAGAGGCACCGTGCAGGTAACGCACCCAGGCTCGGTCGACGAGGCTCTCGTCGAGCTGCTGACCGGCTGTGTGGCCGATGCCTCGCAACTACGGACCTCCGAACTCGACCTGCGGGCTGTCGCCCACGACGCTTCCCACTTCCTGCTACAACCCTCGGCCATCGTCGCCCCTCGTGATGCCGACGAAGTCGCCCGCTTGCTGCGTGCCACCACCGCAGCCGGCGTGCCGCTGACCTTCCGCTCCGGGGGCACCAGTCTGTCGGGGCAAGCCGGCACCACCGGCGTGCTCGCCGACGTGCGCCGACACTTCACGGGGATCGACATCGTGGACAACGGTGCTCGAGTGCGCGTGCAGCCCGGCGTCACCGTGAAGCGACTCAACGCACACCTTGCCCCCTATGGACGCAAGTTCGGGCCCGATCCGGCCAGCGAGGCGGCCTGCACCATCGGCGGAGTCGTGGCCAACAACTCCTCGGGAATGGCCTGTGGCACCGTCGAGAACAGCTACCGCACGCTCGAATCGGTGGTGGTGGTATTGCCGTCCGGCACCATCGTCGACACCGCAGCCCCCGATGCTGACCAGCTGCTGCGTACCCGCGAACCCGTCCTTCACGAAGGCCTGTTGAGGCTGCGCCGACGAGTCATCGAGAACCCGGCATCGGTTGCGAAGATCACCCAGCAGTTCGCCATGAAGAACACCATGGGCTACGGCATCAACGCGCTGATCGATTTCGACACCGTGCCGGAGATCCTCGCCCACCTCGTGGTCGGCAGCGAAGGCACGCTGGGCTTTGTGGCATCGGCCACCTTCACCACGATCGAGGTGCGCAGCCAGGCAGCCTCGGCACTGGTGGTCTTCGACGACCTGTACGACGCGAACGCAGCCCTACCTGCCTTGGTCGCCACCGGAGCGGCCACGCTGGAACTCATGGACGCCACCAGCTTGCGCGTCGGTCAGGGATTCCCCGACGCGCCGGAGCCCGTCAAGCGCCTGGAGGTCACCACGCAGGCCGCACTTCTGGTGGAGTACCAGGCACGAACCGCCGAGGAACTGGCGCAACTGACCCACGATGCCGGCCCGGCCCTGGCCGAACTTCGCGTCGATGAGCCGGTAGCCCTGACCACTGACCCGGTGGTGCGGGCAGGGCTGTGGAAGCTACGCAAGGGGTTGTACACCTCGGTCGCCGGCGCCCGGCGATCCGGAACCACCGCGCTGTTGGAGGACGTGGTCGTTCCGGTCGACCGACTGGCCGACACCTGCTCGGAGTTGGCCGCGCTGTTCGACCGGTACGAGTATCGCGACTCGGTGATCTTCGGACATGCCAAGGACGGCAATATCCACTTCATGCTCACCGACCGCTTCGACGATGACAGCCAGCTTCGTCGCTACGGCGGCTTCACCGAGGACATGGTGAGTCTGATTCTGGCCAATGAGGGCTCGCTCAAAGCCGAGCACGGCACCGGACGGGTGATGGCGCCCTATGTGCGTCGCCAGTACGGCGATGAGCTGTACGAGGTCATGGTCGCAATCAAAGACCTGTTCGATCCGACCCGGCTTCTCAACGCCGGCACGATCATCACCGACGACCCGCAGATACACCTGAAGAACATCAAAGTGTCACCGTCGGTCGACACCGAAATCGACCGCTGTGTGGAATGCGGCTACTGCGAGCCGGTGTGTCCGTCGCGCGATCTCACCCTCACCCCGCGGCAGCGGATCGCGCTGCAACGCGACATTCGCAGCGCCGAGCAGGACGGCCGAACCGAACTGGCGGCCCGGCTGCAGAGCGACTACCGCTATGCCGGCGTCCACACCTGCGCCGTCGACGGCATGTGTGCCACGGCCTGCCCAGTGCAGATCAATACCGGGCACTACGTGAAGAAGCTGCGCCGGGAGCAAACCACGCCGGCGGCGACCCGGGCGGTGTGGACGACCCTGTCCCAACACTGGAAAGGCACCACCGCCACATTCGCCACCGTGATGGCGATCACCCAGGCACTGCCCGGCCCGTTGGAGACGGTCCTGATCGGTGTGAATCGGGCCGGACGGGCAGTGCTCGGTTCAGAGAACCTGCCACTGTGGTCCCGAGAACTCCCCGGCGGGGGAGACTCCCGAGCGCGGCAACGCGCCACAGTCGCGTCAGAGTCGGTGAGCGCGGTGTATCTGCCGGCCTGCGTCAACGTGATGTTCGGCCCAGCCGACGATGGCCCGGGCGTCCAGCTCAGCTTTGAGGCGCTGTGCGCGGCTGCGGGGCTGAGCCTGCTGGTGCCTGAGGAGATCAGTTCGCTGTGCTGTGGCACACCCTGGTCGAGCAAGGGCATTGAACAGGGATACCAAGAGATGCGGGAGAAGGTGCTCCCCGTGATTCGGCGCGCCACCGACGGCGGACGACTGCCGGTGGTGTGCGATGCGTCCAGCTGTACCGAGGGGTTTCGAGCCATGCTTCGGACCGAGCCCGACCTTCAGGTCGAAGTGATCGATGCCGTGGCCTTCGTCGCCGAACATGTCGTGCCAGTGCTGGGCGGCTACACCAAACGCGATTCGCTGGCCATCCACCCCACCTGCTCTTCGACGCAGCTGGGACTCAACGCCGATCTGGTGACGGTCGCCGAAGCCGTCGCCGAGCAGGTACATGTGCCGGTGGACAGCGGTTGCTGCGCTTTCGCCGGTGATCGCGGCATGTTGCACCCGGAACTGACCGCCGCGGCTACCACCGCCGAAGCGGCTGAGGTGGCGCGTCTGGACGCGACCAGCCACGCCTCCTGCAACCGCACCTGCGAACTCGGCATGACGCGGGCCACGGGGAAGACATACCACCACGTTCTTGAGTTGTTGGCTCAGCAGGCCCTTGGAACCGGCCTGGGAGCAGGTCATCGTTGAAGACAGAGCAGGTCGAACACAGAATGCAAAGGAGCAATGAGATGGATCCGAAGACAACAGCCTTGGTGCTGATCGAGTTTCAGAACGACTTCACGTCCGAAGGCGGTACCCTCCACGGGGCCGTCGCCGAGGTCATGGATGCCACCGGCACGCTACCCAATGCCAAGAAGGCCCTGGATGCTGCGCACGCGGCGGGTGCGACCGTGATCCACTCGCCGATCTCGTTCGCCCCGGGCTACTACGAGATCAGTGCCCACCCCTACGGAATCCTGGCCGGGGTGGTCGATTCCCACTCCTTCGTCAAGGGCACCTGGGGATGCGAGATCGTCGGCGAGGTGGCGCCGTCCGGAGAAGACATCGTGCTGGAAGGCAAGCGTGGTCTGGATGCGTTCGGTTCGACCAATCTCGACTTCATCCTGCGCAGCAAGGGGATTCACACCGTAGTCCTGGCGGGCTTCCTCACCAACTGCTGTGTGGAGTCCACAATGCGCTCGGCCTACGAGAAGGGCTTCGAGGTGTACACCCTCACCGATGCCGTCGGTGCCACCTCGATGGCGGAGCATGCCAATGCCATCACCTACGACTACCCGATGTTCTCCAAGCCGATCACGACCGAGGAGTTCCTCGGTGCGCTGGCCGGGGATGCGGCGGCCTCCGACACCTCGCGCGGCTACTGATTTCCCCCACCCCTCCCTCCGAACAAGGCCGGCCCTGCAGGGTCGGCCTTGTTCGGTCCTAGGCGCGCCGCTGCGTAAGCGCGACGACGCCGCCCGGCTAGGCTGACTGGGTGAACCAGGGCGGACGGTCGGGAGTACCCCAGCGGCGATCGCTGCGAGCCGAGCCGGTCCTCATCACGATCCTCGCGGTCGTGGTCATCGTTGCCGTCGCGTTCTGGGCCAATGCCATGGTGACGCCGGTGAGTCGTAAGGGCGAGCCGACGGCCACGATTGCTCCGCAGGCTTCGGTGACCGCCTCGGCCACCCCGACCCCCACCCCATCGGCGACGCCGACCTCCGGCGCCGGCACGGCGACAATGGGCTCCTCGGGCACCTTTTCTCCCGCTGCGGTGGACATCGCTGCAGCCAGTTCAACCGGCACCCTCACCCGGGTGGCGCTCCAGGTCGAGACCAGCGCCGGACTGAAGGCCAACGAGATCGCAACGCAGGTCGCCGACATCCTCAACGACAAACGAAGCTGGACCGGCACCGGGAAGGTGCGGTTCGCGATGGTGGCCGACATCGCCAAGGCCGATGTGCTGATCTCGGTGAGCTCACCGAAGACCGCCGCCAAGGCCTGCACTCTCAACAGCGGTAGCTGCGTGGACACCAATGTGATCGTGCTCGACGCCTTGTCGCTGAAGAACCCACCGGCCACCTATCCCGACGCCACCAGCTGGGAGCAGTACCTGGTCAATCACGCATTCGGCACCTGGCTGAAGAAGAAGCCGGCCACCTGCACCAAACCGGGCGGCCCGGCGCCAGTGATGATGCCGCAAGGCGCGGATCTGGCCGGCTGTACCGCCAACCCGTGGCCCAATCCCTGACCGGAAGCCCGTCAGCGGGTCAGTTTCCCGGGTTCAGGTAGCGCGAAGCGGCCGCCCGATACTGCTCGGAAATGATCGGACGAGGATCCGACAGTGGTGCGGCCGTCAACCGAACCGGCCAGGTCGGACGCTCTCCGGTCAGCACCCAGGAGGCCTGGCGGGCCGCGCCATCAGCCACATACTCACCCGGCTCGGGCACCACCACCGGCAGGTCGAAGACCTGGGCGGCAATGGCAGCCACCGCAGGATTTGCGGCGGCACCACCGATCAGCATCACCCGGGCGAGGCTCACCTCCATCTCCCTCAGCGCGTCCACTCCTGCGGACAGGCCGCACAGCATGCCTTCGATGGCAGCCCGAGCCAGATTGGGTCGGGTGGTCGACTCCAGACTGAGCCCGACCAAGGAAGCTGTCGCGCTCGGCAGATTGGGGGTGCGTTCGCCTTCGAAGTAGGGCACCAGCACCGCGCCGCCGGCACCCGGCGCGGCCTGGAGGGCGAGGCGTCCCAATTCGTCGTGGTCGACGCCGAGTAGGCCCGCGATCGAATCCAACACCCGGGCCGCATTCAAGGTGCACACCAGCGGCAGGTAGCCGCCGGTCGCGTCAGCGAATCCGGCCACATAGCCCGACGGGTCGTGACTCGGGGTCGCCGTGGTGGCGAATACCGTCCCGGAGGTGCCCAGCGAGACCACCGTGTCACCGTCGCGGGCATCCAGGCCCAGTGCGGCGGACGCATTGTCGCCCGCGCCGGGACCGACCAGAAAGCCTGGCCCGGCAATGGCTTCGGCAGGCTTCAACACTCGCGGCAGGGCGGCATCATGACCCAATGCGATCGCCAAGAGCTGGCGGTCGTAGGCGTTGGCCGAGGCCGAGAAGTAGCTGGTACCTGAGGCGTCGGAGCGGTCGGTGATCAGCTCGTCGAAGTCGGGCCCGAGCTTGGCTTCACCGGACGGTCCGTAGCCTCGCAGTCGCCAGGTAAGCCAGTCATGAGGCAAACAGACCGCGGCGACCCGGGCCGCATTGTCCGGCTCGTGGTCGCGCAGCCAGCGCAGCTTGGTGGCGGTGAAGGAGGCCACCGGAACCGAACCGGTGCGTCGAACCAGTTCCGCCAGCCCGATCTCGGTGATGAGATCCTGGGCTGCTTCGGCGGAGCGGGTGTCGTTCCACAGCAGGGCTGGACGGATCACCCGGCCTTCGCTATCGAGGGCCACCATGCCGTGCTGTTGGCCTGCGATACTCACCGCGTCGATGCCGGCCAGGCCGCCGGCCTGCTCGATCGCGGCGTTGAGCGCCACCCACCAGTGTTCCGGATCGACTTCAGAACCAGCCGGATGTGCGCTACGGCCGGCGCTCAGCTCCTCACCGGTGGCAGCGTCACGAACGATGACCTTGCAGCTTTGGGTGGACGAATCCACGCCCATGACACGCGGCATTGCGGGCCTTTCTTGGTAGGAGTCACGGCGTCGAGGCCGGGAGCCACCCTGCGGTGAGCTCTCAGCGTGCACCCATGAGGTGCTCGGTGGCGAGTTGCTGGAGTCGAACGAAGCCGAAGCCCTTGCCGTCGAAGTAGGCCTGGGTGTCGAAGTCCTCGTAGGCGCTGTGATCAGCCATCAGGTCGGTGTAGCTTTCACCGTCGTCAAGCGTGGGGACTGCGAGTTCGGCCACCTTGGCCTCGGCCAAAGCCTGTTGCACCTCGGGGTCGGCTCGGAAGGCTTGAGTACGTTCCTTGAGTAGCAGGTAGGTGCGCATATTGGCCTGCACGGAGTCCCACACGCCGGTCTCATCCTCGGTTCGGGAGGGCTTGTAGTCGAAATGGCGCATGCCGGTATAGGACGGCCCACCGCTGGGCCCACCGTTCTCCAACAGATCGACCAGGGCGAAAGCGTTGTGCAGGTCGCCGTGTCCGAACACCAGATCCTGGTCGTATTTGATGCCGCGCTGGCCGTTCAAATCGATATGGAACAGCTTGCCGTGATACAGCGCCTGGGCAATACCACTCGCGAAGTTCAACCCGGCCATCTGCTCGTGGCCCACCTCGGGGTTCAGGCCCACCAGTTCGGGGTGCTCCAAGGAATTGATGAATGCCAACGCATGGCCCACGGTGGGGAGCAGGATGTCGCCACGGGGCTCATTGGGTTTGGGCTCGATGGCGAACTTCAGGTCGTAGCCGGCGTCCACCACGTACTGGCTGAGCAGGTTGACCGCCTCCCGGTAGCGCTCCAGCGCGGCGCGGACATCCTTGGCCGCGTCGTATTCGGCACCTTCGCGGCCACCCCACATCACGAAGATGTGAGCACCTACCTCCATGGCCAGATCGATATTGCGCAGCACCTTGCGCAGGGCGAAGCGTCGCACCGCGCGATCGTTGGAGGTGAACCCGCCGTCCTTGAACACCGGTTGACTGAACAGATTCGTGGTGATCATCGGCACCTTCAGGCCGGTCGACGCGCAGGCCGACGTGAGACGACCGATCTGGGTGCGCCGCTCGGCCTCGGTGGAGCCGAACGCGAAAAGGTCATCGTCGTGGAAGGTCAGCCCGTAGGCGCCCAGGGACGCCAACTTCTCGACCACGTGTACGACGTCCATCGGCCGACGGGTGGCGCCGCCGAAGGGATCGGTCCCGTTGTAGCCGACGGTCCATAGGCCGAAAGTGAACGCGTCTGCGGGGGTGGGCAGGGTGGGCACGTGGCCCTCCAATCTCTCAGCGATGAGCGAATGTTGTGAAGCACAACATACCTCTTTGGTGGGCCGACGTCCATTGCCGCCGGTCACGATGCGGCGGCGGGAGCTCTTGGCAGAATGCGCGAGTACATGGTTACGTTGCGAGCACGAACAAACCGCGGGACGGGCTCGACCCGTGCGGCGGGAAGGAGCCGGATTGCCCACCTCGAGGAAAGGCACCACCGAGGATGTCCGCCGCGACAATCTCGCTGCGATCCTGGCTCAGCTCCACCTCAACGGGCCGGCGTCGCGGTCGATCCTGGCGCAGCTGACCGGTCGCAACCGGTCGACCATTGCGAGCCTGGTGGGCGACCTCGTCGAACTCGGGCTGGTCACCGAAAGCGCACCACCCGCTGAGGGGCGTCAGGGACGCCCCAGCCCGGTCGTGGCGATCCGTCCCGAGGTGGTCGCGCTGGTGTGCAACCCCGAGATCGACGCGCTCACCATCGGGGTGGTCGGGCTCGACGGCACCGTGCGCAGCAACATCCGTCACGACTACGACCGCCCGCCCACGGCCGCCGAGGTGTGGCGCCTCGCCGCCGATGTCGTGGCCGAGCTGCGCAGCGAACTGGCCGATCTGCGTGTCGTGGGAATGGGATCGGCTGTGCCGGGCCAGGTGCGTACCGAAGACGGCGTGATCCGCAACGCCCCCCACCTGGGCTGGCGCGAGGAACCGTTCGCCCGCCCGCTGCAGCAGGCCTGCGGCTATCCGGTGTGGGTCGGCAACGACGCCGCCGTCGGTGCCCTGGCCGAAACCCAATTCGGTGCCGGACGTGGTGCGACCAATGTGGTCTACCTCAACGGTGGCGCCTCCGGCATCGGCGGCGGTGTGATCGTCGACGGACGGCTGCTGCGTGGTGCGTCCGGCTATGCCGGAGAGCTGGGGCATCTGCGAGTCAGTGGCTCCGAGCAGGCCGATTCCGCCGGAATCCCGGGCACCGTCGAGGCCGTCGTCACCCGCTCCGAACTGTTGGCCGCCTTTCAGGTCGACCGGGCCACCGGCGACGAATTCGCCCGGCTGCTGCGCGGCCCCCTACCTGCGGCAGTCGTCGATGTGGTCACCCGTCAGGTCGCCCACCTGGGAGTAGCCGTCGCCGGAGCGATCAATGTGTTCAATCCCGAGTTCGTCGTGCTGGGCGGATTCTTGGCCGATCTGCAGGCCTGCGCTCCCGCCGATCTCGATGCCCGTGTTGGGCAGTTCGCCCTGGCTCCGTTGCGTGAGCATGTCCAGATCGTGCCCTCGGCGCTGGGGGAGAAACTCCTGGTGGTGGGAGCTGCCGGGCTCGCCTTCGCGCCACTTCTGCGCGACCCGGCGCGGATTCAGCTCGGTTGAGGAGCAGCCCCGCTGTCCACGTGGATAGATCTCCCCGCGACAAGTGGGAGAACATTGTTTAGGTTTAGGGCTGCAATGACTGATGACAGCCACCATGAACAGAGGCGGAAACCGACGTGGTGTTTTGGGGAGCAAACCTCAGTGAGCTGCAGGCATTTTCCTCCGACCTGAGAGGGAAGTCGTCAGAACTGAGGGAAATCTTGGCAAAACTGAATCGGCGACTGGAGGTGACGTCCTGGCAAGGACCCGACGCCGACCGGTTCCGCGCCGAATGGCACGACACCTTCGTGCCGGCACTCAAGAGGCTTGCCAATGAGGTCGGCGCCGCCGCAGATGAACTGAAGCGGGGCGCCGATGACCAGCGAAAGGCGTCGTCACAGTGATCCCTCGAGCGAATAGGTGGGCCGTCCAGTGAGCGACTTCTATGGTGCGAATCCCAGCGAGCTTCGGGAACTGGCCACAACCTTCGATGCGCAGTCCACAGATCTGCTTCAGTGGCGTGCAGCGCTGGGCTCCCGCGTGAAGTCCGGACTATGGGTCGGCCCTCGAGCAGATGCCTTCAATCGCGACTGGGACGGCAAACACGACCAGCTGCTCAGAGCCGCGTCACAGTTCTTGGTGAACGCTGCCAGATCATTGCGTGAGAATGCCGACCAGCAAGACCAGGCCAGCAGTGCCGGTGAGGTTGGTCCGGGGACGGGCGGCGGTCAGCCACCTCAGGGGAGCGACGACGCGCTCAGCTCCGCACTGGGATGGTTCGCCGATCGTGGCGAGGCCATCGGGGATGCTTTCGGTGATGTAGCCGAGGGAACCCTCACCTACTGGGACGCCGCCTTCGTCCCCTACTTCAGGTTGGAGCTTCCTCGCTTCACGGAGGTCGTGTCGTCCAACATCGCGGCGAGTCTCAATATCTTCAACGCCGCCGTGACGCTCGGTACCGCAGGGATCGTCGATCTGAATCTCGGCGACGACGGTGAGCCCTACGCTGGCACGCCGCAAGCCCTTCCCGGTGACGTTCCCAGCTTCGACAACCTGCAGTCAGTAATGGCGCAGACGGTGGTGGCCTACGACGATGGGCCGGGCCAGATCCGGGTCACCACCATCGTGGGCCCCGACGGTCAGCCCAAGGTGATCGTCTCGGTGCCCGGCACAGAAACCTGGAACCCGCTCACCGGCGACAACCCCATGGATGGGACCGGTAACTTCGTCACCGCCGGTGGCGGGCGCTCGACCTTGACAGAGGCGGTCGCGTTGGCGATGGCCAATGCCAACATCCCCCCTGGCGCTCAGGTGATGATGGTGGGGCATTCCCAGGGAGGGATGAGCGTGGCCGATCTGGTCTCCGATCCCGATTTCGTCTCCCAGTACAACGTCACTAATGCGGTGACGTTCGGCTCACCCATCGACAGTGATCAGATTGATGCCCGGGTACATGTGATGGAGATCCAACACGGCAACGACTGGGTTCCGGTCCTCGACCTGCAGAATTCTGCGGCGGTCCCGGTTGGTCCAGTCATGGTGCCCTTCCCGGGAAGTGTTCCCGAAGTGAACGAGCACCACTTCAGGGCGACTCTGCCCAGCCCGGGCGGGCCCTTTGATGTCCTCGAGAATCACAATCAGGCCAACTACCTGGAATCGGTAGCCAACAATCCCAATCCGGTCTTTTCCGCCTACGAAGACCAACTACGCGAATCGGGCTTCCTGGGAGGGGTCACCCAGGACAACGTGACGATCCACGTCGGACGGAAGGACTGAGCGTGCGGCGCGTAACGGTGATTGTGGTCGCAGTCGTTCTGGGTTTGGGATCGATTGCAGGCGTGGTTGTGGCGTTCGACTACCTCGCCGACGTGTTCGCCGGCACCGGCAGTCGAAGTCGAGCCTGTGATGCCATCTATCGTGAGGACATCCTGGCCGTGCCCGGTGTGACGTCAGTAGAGGTCCACTGCGCAATGCAACTGGGGGGTACCCAGACGGTCGAGGTGAGCGTCGATGCTTCCGACAACTGGGCTGCGCAGGATATTGCCCGTGACGTAGTGACGGCGATGGCACGCGACCCGCGCGTTGAGGATGGGTGGCTGTTTCCGAGGAAGTACCGGCTCGACGACGGGAGTCCTGTGGTTTTCAACTTTTACGACGAGGGGCTGACCCTCGGCACGGTGGGCGACGTGCGCAGGACCTGGAGCATTACCCCGACTCCGGAGAGGAAGCGCTGAGGTGGAGTCCCAGCAGTTGACCATGACGGGTTCTGACTTTGAGGACTTGGTGCAACAGGCGAACCAGATTCTCGCCGATGCCGTTCCGCAGGACGGCGAGTCGCTGGCCGCCGTCCTGGCGGAGCATATGTCGGCTCCCGTGCGGGCCACGATGGTTGGCGCCGCCGATGGGCTGGGGATGCTCGTTCGGCTCACGCAGGCAGCAGACGGCGCCCTCCTCGTGGCTCAGCCGGTGCGCGATGTCGAGGGCAGGACCGTGCCCGACGGCAGTGTTCAACTGTCATACGCCCCGTCGCCCAGCTGGCGGGAGCTGGCCGAGTTGTTGCCACCGGTGGCGGCTCTCCGGGCACCGGCGGTGCAGGGTCAGCACGCTGACGGCCGCGTGGTGGTGCTGCCCGATCCCGCTGGGGGTGAGGTGGAGGCGAGTCTCCACCTGCGAGTCGAAGCGTGGGTTCCCGGAGTGGAAACCCCTAAGGTCTGGGCGCGCGCCTGGGTGGTGCGCGATGGCGAGTTGTTCGACCTTCGGCACCGAGACGGCGGATTGGTGGCGGTTCAGCGGCCTGCTGGATCGGTCGCGGCGGAACTGGAGTGGGCGCTGGCCGGGGCTGTTGATGTCATCGCTGGGGCTTTGGCGAAGCCGGCGCCGTGATGGCCCTGATCGTGGCGACGCGCCGTCGGTAGTTGGTGGCGGGTGGCTCACTCCACGACGGCCGGCTGGCCTCCGGTGGTTTCGGTGGCTTCTTCGGGAGGCTCGGCGCTGCCCGGCAGTCGAATCGTGAACTCTGCGCCACCGGAAGCCGCCCGGCCTGCCTTCACCCAGCCACCGTGGGCCTTGACGGTCTGAGCAACGATCGACAGACCCAATCCCGACCCGGGGGTATTGCGGGCGTGATCGGAACGATAGAAGCGGTCGAAGACGTGCGGAAGGTCGGCCTCGGCGATCCCGGGGCCCTCATCACTGATACGCACCCGGTCACCGTGCAGACGCACGGTGATGCGTCCGCCCGGCGGAGAGAACTTGACCGCGTTATCCAGCAGGTTGGTGATGGCCCGCTCCAAGCTGTCCGGCTCGCCGACCAGATACAGCGGCTCGGTCTCCACATCGAAAGTGAGACCAGGGCCGCGTCGCTTGGCCCGGGTTACCGCATTGTTGACCACATCGCGCAGATCGATGGGCTCGGGGTGGGCCTGCACCCGGTCGTCGCGGGAGAGATGAACCAGGTCACCGATCAACTGGGTGAACTCGCCGAGCTGGGCGGCGATGTCTCGTAGGATCTCGCCACGCGCCCCCTCCGGCAGCATGTTCTGGCGATCATCGGCGATCAGCAACTCCACATTGGTGCGCAACGAGGTCAGCGGCGTCCGCAACTCGTGGCCCGCGTCGGCGATCAGGCGGCGTTGTCGCTCCCGGGATGAATGCAGCGAGCGCATCATCGTGTTGAACGCACCGGTGAGATCGGTGAGCTCATCCATGCCGCCAACCTCGATCGGGGCCAACTCGTCGGTCTCGGTGACCCGGCTCACCGCCTCGGTCAACCGCTGGATCGGCAACAGACCCGAGCGGGCGATGAACCACCCGATGGCGCCGGCCAACAGCACAGCCAACAGACCGAAGGTCAGCAGCGAGAACGCCAAGATGCGCAAGATCTGATCAGTGGGGCCCAGCGGGCGGCCCAGCACCAGCGCGTAGTAGGTGCCCTGATCGGCTAGTGGCACGGCGACGATCCGATAGGACTCCCCGTTGTCGGCCACGCCGGTGCGGGCCGAGGTTCCGATCTGGGTGCGGGCGATCGTCAGCTCGGCGTCGCTGGATTCCAGCTTCACTCCGTTGCCCGGCGGATAGATCGTGCGACCATCGGATCGCACCAGCATGATCGTGACGTTCGCTGTCGAAAGCGCTTCACTGTTCAACCCGCCCAGCGACTCGGCGTCGCCGGCGATCCAGGTGGTGGTGACATCGGCCACTGCCAGCAGCTCGGTGTCGAGTTGGTCGTAGATCGCGAAGGTGGTGATCAGGTATGCCGCCACACCGGTGATGGCGACCGCTCCGGCCACCGCCACCGAGATCAACGCCATCAACCGGTCATGCAGTGGCCGGTTGGTGACTGACAGAATCGAACGGAGCCAGCGGATCACGGCGGAGTCTCGCGCAGCACGTAGCCGATGCCGCGCACGGTATGGATCAGACGAGTCTCACCTTCGCCCTCGGTCTTGCGGCGCAGGTAGCCGATGTAGACCTCCAGCGAGTTTGCGGTGGTCGGAAAGTCGAAGCCCCACACTTCATTGAGCAACCAGGAGCGCTCCAATACCCGGCGGGGGTTTTCCAGGAAGGTCTGCAGCAGGGCGAACTCGGTGCGCGTCAGACTGATTCGACGGCCGGCTCGGGTGACCTCACGGGTCTGTAGGTCCAAGGTCAGATCAGCGAAGGCAAGCTGCTCATTGTCGTCATCGGTCGTGGCCGGACGCACCCGCCGGGTCAATGCCCGCAGCCGCGCCTGCAGCTCGTCGAAGGAGAACGGCTTGGCCATGTAGTCGTCAGCGCCGGCGTCCAGGCCGTCGACTCGATCACCGACAGCATCGCGGGCGGTGAGAACCAGAATCGGCACATCGTTACCGGACGCTCGCAGCGACCGAGTGGTTTCCAGACCGTCGAGGCGGGGCATCATGACGTCCATGATCACTGCGTCGGGTCGAGCTGCCGACAATCGGGCCAAGGCTTCCACGCCGTCATTGGCGGTGGTCACCTCATAGCCGCAATAGCGCAGCGAGCGGGCGAGCGAGTCGCGGACCGCTTGGTCGTCGTCCACAACGAGGATATGCATGGATACAGATTGCCACGTCCGCAGACGTTCTGGCTTCAGGCGACCCGGAGCGAGCAGCTACCCGAGTAGTTCGCGGGCCCGTTTCATCAGTTCCGGCATGGCACCCTCGATCTGATGCAGCGTGACCTGGAAGCCGGCCTCGTCGCCGTACCACGGGTCTTCGATCTCAGAACCGGGCGGGGTGTTCGGATCGAAATCGGAGAGCAGATAGAGGTGATTGGCCTCGGGCACCAACTGGTGCAGCCGGGACAGGTGGGCGCGCTCCATGCCGATGACCATGTCGGCGGAATGCACTTCCTCGGCAGTGACCAGGTGTGCGGTGTGGGAGTCGGGAACGTAGTCGGCGTCGATCAGGGTCTTGCGAGCGCGACTGTCCATCGGGTGGCCGGCCTCCTCAGCGCTCACCCCGGCGCTGCGGAAATCCACAGCCAGGTGGTCGACGGCGGCCTTGGCCCGAGCCACCATCTCCGCCATCGGCGAACGGCAAACATTTCCCCAACAGATGAACAGAATCACGGGACGACTCATCGATGTTCCTCTCCTCGTTTGAAGAAGGCGTTCAGGATGAAGCTCACAACCGACACGATCAGGGCGCCCCAGAAGGCGCTGGCCCAGTTATCGACCTGCCAGGTGAGGCCGAGTTGTTGCGACAACCAGGAGACCAACATCAGCATCACCGCATTGATGATCAGCAGAAACAGGCCCAGACTGAGCAGGATCAACGGTGCCGTTGCGAACTTGAACAGGGGCTTCACCACCGCATTGACCAGGCCGAAGATCGCCGCCACCGCGATCACCGTCCACGCATTCGCCCACGCGTCTGAGCCAACATTGGTATGGATGCCCGGGAGCCACCAGGTAGCCACCGCCAGCGCCGCTGCGCCGGCGAAGAATCTCGCGAACATGCGTCAATGCTTGCATGCCTGGCAGAGTTCTCCTATCGACGACCGACAGAGAGGGTCAGATCGTGAGCTTGCACGGACGCCATTTCCTCAGAGAATTGGACTTCAGCCCCGCCGAATGGCGCGAGCTGCTGGACCTCACCGGTGAGCTGAAGATCGCCCGCAAGGCGGGCACCGAGGTGCCGCGACTGGTCGGGGCGAACATCGCACTGATCTTCGAGAAGACCTCCACCCGAACCCGCTCGGCCTTCGAGGTGGCCGCCCACCAGCAAGGGGCGCACGTCACTCAGATGGACGGCAACTCCTCCCAGCTGGGACACAAGGAGTCACCGGCCGACACCGCCCGGGTGTTGTCCCGCCTCTACGACGGCATCGAGTACCGCGGCGCCAAGCAATCCACTGTGGAGACCATCGCCCGATACTCCTCGGTGCCGGTCTGGAATGGCCTGACCGACGAATGGCACCCCACCCAGAGCCTGTGCGACATGTTCACCATGCGGGAGTCCAGCGGCAAGGACGACCACGACATCAGCTTCGCCTATGTCGGCGATGCTCGTTTCAATGTGGGCTGTTCGCTGCTCATCGGCGGTGCGCTGTTGGGCATGGACGTGCGCCTGGTTGCGCCGACCAAGCTGCTGCCGCCGCCGGAGGTGGTGAAAGCGGCTCACGAACTCGCTGAAACCACCGGGGCCCGCATCACCCTCACCGAGGACCTGGACGGCGTCAAAGGCTGTGACTTCATCCACACCGACATCTGGGTGTCGATGGGCGAGTCGGAGAGCGTGTGGACCGAGCGCATCCTGTTGCTGCAGGACTACCAGGTCAATACCGCCCTCATGGAGCGCACCGGCGTGGACGAGGTGAAGTTCATGCACTGCCTGCCCGCGTATCACAACCGCGAGACCAGCGTCGGTGAGGCGATCTTCCAACGCTTCGGCCTGCCGGAGTTGGAAGTCACCGAGGACGTCTTCGAGTCCGACGCCTCCATCGTCTTCACCCAAGCCGAAAACCGCATGCACTCCATCAAGGCCATCCTGGTCGCCACCCTGGCTTGATCGTCGACCGCTCCTGTTGCGGTCAACCGTTGCGTCCCAGTGCGGAGCCAATGACCGAAGCGGAAGCGTTGAGCGGAAGGGGGCGATGTGGATCTGGCGGGTTTTTTTGGGATTGACGGGTTTGAGTGGTGGCACCTGGCGTTGGTGATCGGGCTGGGATTCGCTGCCGGCTGGATCGACGCCGTCGTCGGCGGTGGCGGACTGCTGCAACTGCCCGCGCTGCTGCTGGTTCCCGGCATCACTCCGGTGCAGGCGCTGGCGACCAACAAGCTGGGATCGATCGGCGGCACCTCGGTGGCGGCGCTGACCTACTACCGTCGCGTGGGCCCTGATCTGAAGACCGCTCTGCCCATGGCCGGTTTCGCGCTGGCCGGGAGTTTCGGCGGCGCGGTGGTGGCCACTCTGCTCCCCGTCGCGGTGTTCAAGCCGATCATTCTGCTGGCCCTCATCGTGGTGGCGATCATCACCGCAGCCAACCCCAGTCTGGGCAGTGCCCGCAGACTGCGCTACCACGGACGCCGGCACTACCTGATCGCGGTACTGATCGGCACCATCATCGGCTTCTACGACGGCATGCTCGGGCCGGGCACGGGAACCTTCCTGTTGCTGGGCCTGGTCGGAATCCTCGGCTACACCTTTCTCGAGGCGACCGCGAAGGCCAAGATCGTGAACTTCGCCACCAATCTCGGAGCCCTGCTGTTCTTCGCCCCTCACGGCGTGGTGCTGTGGAAGCTGGGCCTGCTGCTGTCGGCCGCGAACGCCTTGGGCGGCTACACCGGCTCCCGGATGGCCATCGCCAAAGGGAACCGGTTCATCCGGGTGTTCTTCCTGATCGTGGTCGCCGCCTTGCTGATCACTCTCGCCTACGACATCTACCGTACGAACTTCAGCTGATCACCGAGAGCGCCACCTGCGGTCAAACGCCCCGGCCCAGGACGGAGCTCGCGACCGAAAGCGGAGCGCTCGACGGCGTCGAGGCCTAGCGTTGGGGCATGACTCACTTCCACAGGCTTCCGGGCTCGCGGATCGCCGACCCGATGGATGCCCCCACACTGCGGTGGGGGATCATGGCGCCCGGCGGCATCGCCCGCAAATTCGCTACTGCCCTCGGTGCCTTCAGCCGCCAGCAGATCGTCGCAGTGGGCTCGCGCAGTCGGGAACGGGCTGAAGCCTTCGCCAGCGACTATGGCGTGGACGCCGCCTACGGATCCTATGAGGAACTGTTGGCCGACGACCGAGTGCAGGCGGTCTACGTAGCCTCGCCGCACTCGCAGCACGCCGAGCAGGCTCTGGCCGCGATCCAAGCAGGCAAGCATGTGCTGGTGGAGAAGGCTTTCGCCCGCAATGCTGCCGAAGCCAGGACTCTGGTCGATGCCGCCGCAGCGCAGCAGGTGACCCTCATGGAGGCCATGTGGACCCGCTTCCTGCCTCGTACCGACATCGTCCGGCAGCTGCTGGACGACGGCGTCCTGGGCGAGCTCGAAACCGTCATCGGTGACCATGGACTGCCGTTGGAACATGTCGAGCGGATGGCCGATCCGTCGTTGGCCGGTGGCGCGCTGCTCGACCTGGGGGTGTACCCGGTGTCCTACAGCTCCTTTGTGCTCGGACGACCGGGCCTGATCCGCTCCAGCGGAGAACTCACTGACGCCGGGGTCGACCGTCAGATCACGATGACCTTCGCCGGCTATGCCGACCATCCGCACGCCAGGGCTCTGTTGAGCACCACCATGGCCGCCCACACGCCGGTGACCTTCGCGATCTGCGGCAGTGACGCACGCGTTGAACTGGGTAGCTATTTCTACTGTCCTGGTCAGGTGCGGTTGGTCTACCCCGACGGAAGTTCGCTGACCAGCGCTCCCGACCCGATGCAGACGCATCAAGGGCTCGTATTTGAGGCCACCCATTTCGCCCAGCTCGTCGCCGATGGTCGCTCGGAGTCCCCGCTGCTGCCGCTGTCGGAGACGCTGGCCATCATGGAGACCCTCGACGAGATCCGCAGCCAGGTCGGTGTCCGCTACCCCGGCGAATGAACGAATCGGATCGCCGTCGGGCGCCGGCTCAGTCCAGGAACTCCGGGGAGTGGGTGTCGACGATCGAGATCAACCACGAGAGCGAATCGGCATCGTCGACCCACAGGTGACTCAACCAGCCGTAGTCGCTGGCGGCGTCCACACATTCCTGGCGGTCGTCGATGAAGGCGACCTCGTCGGGTTGGACGTCGAGTTGGGCGGTGATGGCAGGGAACACGGCAGGATCGGGCTTGCTCAACCTCAGCTCTGAGGAGATGAACACCCGATCGATCAGGGCCGCCCATTCCGCCGACGACACGGCTCTGCCCAGGGCGTGCGGCCCATTGCTCACCAGTGCGGTGCGCAGGCCCCAGGAATAGACGGTGGTCAGCATCGCTTCGGCCGAGGGTCGGAGCTGAATCCACAGCTCGGCGTCCATGCCAGCCAGGTGAGTGATGGCTTCGGCGGTGGGTTCCAACCCCAGCCCTTGCAGCAGCGGGCCCCAGTACTCCACCCGGGAACCGCCCTGGTCGTAGGCTTTACGGCCGTTCCAGTACAGCCCTTCGTACATCTCTGGCGGCACACCCAGGTACTCAGCCGGGGCAGCGTACAAGTCCGGCGGGGAAGCCAACACCTTGCCCAGATCGAATGCGACGAAGCGAATCACCTTCCCAAGGCTAGCGCCCCCACCCGCCGACTCGGACGTCGCTACCCGCGCGTCACGTTGCTACAGGCGCGCCGGTAGCAACATGACGCAGGTGTAGCGAGGCTGTTGGCTGCTGGCGGGTTAGGGGGTGGGGGACAGCAGGCGATCACGCCAGCCGGGGAACAGCGCGTCGGCATCGGCGGGGAAGGACTCGAAGGCTCGGGCGAACTCCCGATGGGTGGACGCCCACTCGAGCGGGTCAGCGCCGGCGGCCCAACCCTCGTAAGCCTGACGCAGCGACCGGGCGCCGGCGGCCGGGCCGTCGAGGTGGCCGTAGGAGCCGCCACCGGCGGTGTTGATCAGGTTGCCGTGGCCCAGGTTGGAGAAGAAGCCGGGCAGCCGCAGCGCATTCATGCCACCGGAGACGATCGGCGTGGTGGCCTTGATGCCATCCCACTTCTGGAAGTAGACCGGGCCTTGGGCCTCGTCGCGCTCGACCATGTAGGCGATCACCCGGTCGTCGGCCTCGCCCTCCATCTTGCCGTGGCCCATGGTGCCCACGTGAATGCCGGACGCGCCCTGCAGGCGGGCCATCTTGGCCAAGACGAAGGCGGTGTAGCCGCGCTTGGAACTGGGCGAGGTGATCGCGCCGTGGCCGGCCCGGTGGTAGTGCAGGAACTGGTTGGGGTAGTTGCGCCGGGCCGTGGTGATCATGCCCGGGCCACCCACATAGCCGTCCACCAGGAAGGCCAGCTTGTTGGCGTCCGGACCGAAGACCCCCAGAGCGAAATCGGCACGCGCCAACATCTCGTAGTGGTCATCGGCGGTGATGTTCATGCTGAACAGCTTCGCCTCACCGGTCTCGTCCATGGCCCGCTTCATCGCGTCGTAGACCAGCGGAATGGTCTCCTTCACCGGGGCGAAGACCTGATTGCCCTGCGGCTCGTCGTTCTTGATGAAATCCCCGCCCAACCAGAACTCGTAGGCGGCTTTGGCGAATGGCTCAGGACGAAGCCCCAGTTTCGGCTTGATGATGGTGCCGGCGATGTAACCACCATCAACCACCGGACGGCCCAGGATGCGCCACAGCTCGGTGATGTTCATCGCCGGCCCGTCGAACTGGCGAATCACCTCCGGCGGCACCCAGAAGTCGATCATCTTGGCGTACTCGATGTCACCCATGCCCTGGTTGTTGCCGATGGTCAGCGTCAAGAACGAGACCAGCATCATCCGGCCGTCGGTCATGTTGCGATCGAACAGATCCAACGGATAGGCGATGCGCACATCCTCGGTGGCCTCGTCGGCGTAGTAGACCAGCGCATCCACACCCTTGGTGAAGTCGTCGGTGGTCGAAACCTCCACATTGGTGCCGGTCGAGGACTCGGCAGCGAAATGGGCCGCGGCAGCCAGATAGCTCTGGCCGGGCTTCTGCTTGAGGGTGTAGGCGCACAGGATGTGCTTGCCGCCGGCCATCAGGTCGGCTTCGGTCAGACTCAGGTCGGCGTAGCGACTCGACTGGTCCATGGTGGGCTCCTTTGATTGGTCCGGGACTACCCGGTGGTGACGCGTTGGTCGAGGCTGCCGTTGGCGTAGCGGGCAGCCATCTCGGGCAAGGGGATGGGTTGGATGCGGGGTGCCATGCCGGCCGAACCGAACTGCTCGTAGCGCAGCCGGCACAACTCGGTGACCGCCTCCATCGCTGGAATCAGGAACTTCCGCGGATCGAATTCCACCCGGTTGCTGACGGCCACCTTGCGGAAGGCCCCGGTCATCGCCAGCCGCAGGTCGGTGTCGATGTTGACCTTGCGGACCCCGTAGCGGATGCCCTCCAGGATCTCCTCGATGGGCACTCCGTAGGTCTGCGGCAGCTCGCCGCCCCAGGCGTTGAAGATGTCTTGCAGTTCTTGAGGCACCGAGCTGGAGCCGTGCATCACCAGATGCAGATCGGGCAGCCGATCGTGGATGGCTTTGACCGTGTCCATCGACAGCACTTCGGCATCGGGCTTACGGCTGAACTTGTAGGCCCCGTGCGAGGTGCCCATGGCGATGGCCAGCGCGTCCACCTGGGTGCGTTGCACGAAATCGACCGCCTGATCGGGATCGGTCAGCAGCTGGCTGCGATCCAGCGTGCCGACCGCGCCATGACCGTCCTCCTGGTCGCCGGTGCCGGTGTCCAGCCGTCCCAGGACGCCGAGTTCACCCTCCACCGACACCCCGCGTGGATGGGCGTATTCGCGCACCGCGGTGGTGACATCCACATTCTGCTGATAGGTGGTCGGGGTCTTGGAGTCCTCCAACAGCGAGCCGTCCATCATCACCGAGGTGTAGCCCTGGTCGATGGCCGAGAAGCAGACCTCGGTGCCGTTGCCGTGATCCTGGTGGACACAGATTGGGACGGTGGGGAACATCTCCTCGGCGGCCTCGATCATCTTGCGGACCATCGGGTCGCCGGCATAGCTGCGGGCGCCGCGGCTGACCTGCAGAATGGCCGGAGAATTCACCGCTTCAGCGGCCCGCATGATCGCTAGCACCTGCTCGGCGTTGTTCACATTGAACGCAGGCAGGCCGTAGCCATGCTCGGCGGCGTGATCCAGCAGTTGGCGCAACGTGATTCGTGCCATGTCAGTTCCCCAATCGGAGCAGATGGTTGTCGATACTGCGAGTCGCAGCCGCGATGACGGCCGCAGTGGTGATGCCGAAATGCTCGTACAGCTCGTCGGCCGGTCCGGAGGCTCCGAAACCACTCATGCCCACGAACTCGTCGCCAGTGCGGAGCACCTGGCCCCAGCCTTGGCCGATGGCCGCCTCGACGCCGACCCGGGGTGCGGTTCCCAGCACCTGGTCGCGGTAGTCGGCGTCCTGCTCGGCGAACAGTTCGAAGCTGGGCAGCGACACCACGGCGGCGGGGGTGCCGTCGGCGGTGAGCTGTTCGGCGGCAGCCAAGGCCAGCCCGACCTCGGAGCCGGTGGCGATCAGCGTCACTTGCCGTGGTGCCTCGGGCTCGACGACCACATAGCCACCGCGGCCGGTCTGGGAGTCGAACTCGGCGGTGCTGCGAGGCAGCGCGGGCAGCGTTTGGCGACTCAACACCAAACACACCGGACGCCCGGTGCTGCGCAACGCCACCTGCCAGGCCTGAGCGGTCTCGACCGCATCGGCCGGACGCAGCACCACCAGCTGCGGAATCGCCCGCAGCGAGGCCAGGTGTTCGACCGGCTGATGAGTGGGGCCGTCCTCGCCCAATCCGATGGAGTCATGGGTGAACACATAGGTCACCGGCAGCCCCATCAGCGCAGAGAGTCGCACCGAAGGCCGGGCGAAATCGGCAAAGGCCAGGAAGGTGCTGCCGTAGGGCCGGAACCCGCCATGGAGCTGGATGCCGTTCAGCACCGCCCCCATACCGTGCTCGCGGATGCCGTAGTTCACATAGTCGCCGGCGAAATCACCAGGGGTGATGCTGCGATGGCTGGAAGCGCGCGATCCGGTGGAACCGCTGAGATCTGCCGAGCCGCCCAACAGGGTCGGTTCGATGCCGGCCAGCGCCTCGATCACTTTCTGGGAAGCCTGACGGCTGGCCAGCGCGGTCGATTCGGCGGCGAATTGGTCGGCCAAGGTCGACAACGCCTGGTAGCTCTCGGCGCCGATGCTGCGATTCACAGCCCGGGTGAAGGCCGAGGAGGTTGCCGGCGGGGCCGCGGCCAAGCGCTCTTGCCATCCCTGATGCTTGGCGCGGCCCCGCGCGGCCGTAGCCCGCCAGGCCTGGCGCACCTCCTCGGGAACCTCGAAGGGCCCATAGGGCCACTGCAAGGCTTCCTTGGTGGCGGCCAGTTCGTCGGCCCCTAACGGACTCCCGTGCACCCCGGAGGTGCCGGCCTTATTCGGTGAGCCGAACCCGATGACGGTACGGCAGCGGATCAGTGTGGGCGCATCGGCGCCCTTGGCCTCGGCGATGGCCGCCGAGACGGCCGCCTGGTCGTGGCCGTTCACCGTCACGGTGCGCCAACCCGACGCCTGGAAGCGTCGGTCGTGATCGATGCTGGTAGACAGCTCGGTGGCGCCGTCGATGGTGATCTGGTTGTCGTCGTGCAGCACGATCAGCCGACTCAGCTTCAGGTGCCCGGCCAGGTCGATCGCCTCCTGCGAGACGCCCTCCATCAGGCAGCCGTCGCCGGCGATCACATAGGTGTGGTGATCGACCAAGGCGTCGCCGAATCGCGCATTGAGTATCCGCTCGGCCAGGGCCATGCCGACCGCCGTGGCGAGGCCTTGGCCGAGCGGACCGGTGGTGGTCTCAACTCCAGGACAATGCCCGTATTCGGGATGTCCTGCAGTCTTCGACCCCAACTGCCGAAACGACCTCAGGTCGTCGATCGTGACGTCGTAGCCGGTCAGGTGCAGAAGGGAGTAGAGCAACATCGAGCCGTGACCAGCGGACAACACGAACCGGTCCCGATCCGGCCAATCCGGCGCGTCGGGATCGAAGCGCAGGTGGTCGGCGAACAGGGCCGTGGCAGCGTCTGCCATGCCGAGCGGCATGCCCGGGTGCCCGGACTTCGCCTGCTCGACCGCGTCCATGCTCAGGGCACGGATCGCGTTTGCCATAGGGGTACGAGGGGCCATCAGCCGGCCCTCCTCTTGTTATCGATCATGCGCTTGATCAGCGGAGTCAGGATCAACTGCATGGCCAGATCGAGCTTGCCGCCGGGCACCACGATGGAGTTCGCCCGCGACATGAAGCTGCCGGCGATCATCGACACCAGATAGGGGAAGTCGATCCCGGCCGGATCCCGGAACCGGATCACCACCATCGACTCGTCTGCAGTCGGAATGGTGCGCGCGATGAACGGATTCGAGGTGTCGACCAGCGGCACCCGTTGGAAGTTGATGTCGGTCTGGGAGAACTGTGGCGTGATGGTCCGCAGATAGTCCGGCATACGGCGCAGGATGGCCGCACTGATGGCCTCGGGGGCATGGCCCCGTTCGGCGCGATCACGGTGCAGCTTCTGGATCCACTCCAGGTTGATGACCGGCACCACGCCGATCTTCAAATCGCCATAGCTGGCCAGATCGACGGTTTCGGTCTGCGCTGCGCCATGCAGTCCTTCGTAGAACAACACATCGGAATCGGGCTCCAGCGCCATCCAGTCGGTGAAGGTTCCCGGCGGCGAGCCGTAGACCTGTGCCTCGTTGTCGTCATGGACGTAATGCCTGGTCTTGCCGGTGCCATGCTCGGCGAACTCGGCGAAGACAGCACCCAGCTCATCGAGCAGATTGGCCTCGGGGCTGAAATGGCTGAAGTGGTTGTTGCCTTGTTCGGCGGCCTTGGTGATCTGCTCGACCATGCCGGCCCGGTCGTAGGCGTGGAAGGCATCGCCTTCGATGTTGGCGGCTTTGACACCTTCGCGGCGGAAGATCTGAGCGAAGGTGTTCTTCACCGTCGTGGTGCCGGCTCCGGACGATCCGGTGACCACGATGATCGGGTGCTTCACCGACATGGTTTCCTCCTGGGCTCAGTGCTGAATGGGTTGGTCATTTCGTGCTCCGGGTGCGGAACAGGCCGCGATCGGAGAACAGTGGCGAACTGGATTGGTTGAGTTCGGGGTTGGTGAGGTATCGGCGTACCCGTTCGACCTTGGTTCGAGAGCCGAAGACCAGCGGAACCCGCTGATGCAGCTCAGTCGGAACCAGGTCCAGAATCTCGTCGGTACCGTTGGTGGCCGCGCCCCCGGCCTGTTCGACCAGGAAGGCGATCGGGTTGGCTTCGTACAGCAGCCTGATGCGTCCATCGCCATAGCCGGGACGCCGGTCGGCGGGGTAGAGGAAGATGCCGCCGCGGGTCAGAATGCGGTAGGCCTCGGCCACCAGTGACGCCAGCCAGCGCATGTTGAAGTTGCGTTCGCGCGGGCCGTGCTCCCCACTGACCAGATCGGCGATGTATTCCGCAATTCCTGGACCCCAGTGTCGGGCGTTGGAAGCGTTGATCGCGTACTCGTGGGATTCGACCGGCAACTGGATGTTGCGCTTCGCCGCCCGGAAGTAGCGGGTCTGCAGATCCAGCACGAAGACATCGGTGCCCTCGCCGACGGTCAGCACCAGGATGGTGGCCGGTCCGTAGATGATCATGCCGGCGGCTAACTGTTGACGGCCTGGTTGCATCAACGAAGCGGTCGGATCCGCATCGGGCAGCGTCGGCAGGATGGCGAAGATCGTGCCGATGGGGGCGTTCACGTCGAGATTGGACGATCCGTCGACCGGGTCGATGGCCACCACCAGGTGCCCGCCGGCAGTCAGCGGCACTGCTTCGTCGCTCTCCTCGGAGCACACGGCGGCGACGTCCAGGCCGGTCAGGGCGGACAGCACGACGTCCTCGGCGTACAGATCCATGGGCTTCTGCTCGTCGCCACTGGCGTTGGCAGCAGGTTGGGCGGCATCGGCCGGGGCGGGCTCGGTGGGCGTGGTCAACGGTGCGACCGCAATGGCAGTGGCGAGCCGGACCCCCGCATTGGCGATGGCCTCGATCGCCGCGGCGACCGGACGGCGCTCGGCATCGGCCTCGCACCATCGATCGAGGATTGCGGTCAGGGACAGTTGGTCGGCTTGCATACAGCCAGTCTGGGGGTCCGCCATGCAAAAGGGAAGGCACAGTTTTCTTGCAGGAAGCAAAGAGAAACTATGGTTGGGGTATGAAGGATGTCACCTTGCGTCAGTTGCGGTTCCTGGCTGAGGTTGCCCGCAGGGGCACCCTGGCCGCGGCCGCGGAGAACCTCCATCTGACCGCACCGGCCATTGCACAGCAGGTGCGACTACTGGAACGCAGCGTGGGATTGCCGCTGCTCGAGCGCGGCCCCGGCGGTCAGCGTCCCACCGAAGCCGGCCGGCTGCTGGTGGCGACCGCCACCCGCATCGAGGACGAATTGGCCCAAGCCGTCGAACAGTTGCAGACCCTGCGCTCGGCCGGCGCAGGCCACGTCACCTTGGGGGCGGTGAGCACGGCGAAGTACTTCGCCCCGTTCGTGTTGGCCGCATTTCGAGATCAGCATCCCGAACTGCGGATCGAACTGCGGATCGGTAATCGGGACGAGGTGCTGACGTGGCTCGATAACTACGAGGTCGACCTGGTCGTGATGGGACGTCCGCAGAGCCAACTGGAAGTCGAACAGGTGGCCTTCGGTAAGCACCCCTATGTGATCATCGCCGCCCCCGAGCATCCGCTCGCGCGCCGTCCCTCCGATGCGGCTCCCATCCCCTTCACAGACATCGCCGATGAGACCTTTTTAGTCCGCGAACAGGGGTCGGGTACCCGTCTCCACGTCGATGCCCTGTTCTCCGACATCGGCCAGCCGATCAAAGTGGCGATGGAGTTGGCGTCCAACGAGACCATCAAACAGTCGGTGATGGCCGGCCTCGGGCTGGCGTTGATCTCAGCGCACACCATCGCCGCCGAGGTTCAGGACGGACGCCTGGCCGTGCTGAATGTGGCCGGGCTGCCGATCTGGCGGCAATGGCGGGTGGTTCGATTGGCTCGCCGTGCGGCCTCGCCCGCTACGGCCGCGCTGTGGGGCTTCATTCAGTCCGAGGCTGCCGATCAACTGCCGAAATGCGACCTGCCGGGTCTCGCCGAAAGCAAGTCTCAGGCCACGTTGCGGTGATACCTGCCCGGTTTGGCGCCGGCGATGATCGGACCCAGTGGCTCTTGGGCCAATACCGGTGCGCGTTTGGAGAGCCGCTTGCGGAATCGGCTCTCGGCCTTGGCCTGGCGGGTGGCGAAGTCCTCTTCGGACAGCCGCAGCGCCTCGGCAGCTTCGACTTCGGAGAGGCTGTCCCAGTAGCGCAGTTGCAGCAGGTCACGATGCTTGGTGCGGAGCTGACTCAGGATGGTGATGATCTCGTCGTCGACGCCGGGCTTGTGGAATTGCATGCTGGAACTGAGTCGCTCGATCATGCTCACCGTGCTGGCTTGGCGCAGATAGGCCTGGTAGACGACCTCGTTGACGGCTTCGTAGAAATCGGCCAGGTCAGGGTCGGGATTGGAGACCAGCCGGTCGAAGACCGCATCAGCGAGTTGTTCAGGATCTGCAACCTCGAAAGCCCGCCATTCGCACGCCGTCACAGCCAGGCTTCGATGCCGCGTTGCCATCAGTTCGAGTCGCACGGGTTCAACCTAACCCGACTGGTGGCCCTCTGGGGAGGTGTTCGGCAGCAAACTGCTGAGCGTGGCGGCTCGGTGGGCTCATGCCTCGAACAGGGCCTGCCCGATGTACTCGTCCTCGAGGACGCCCGCGGGCACGAGGAACACCGATGACGAGGTGGTCTTCAGGTATTCGGCGAACATGTCGTCGCGCGCCATGTTGGTGTGCACGGCGGCGAAGCGGGCCGGTTGGTTCACGAAGGCGATGAAGAACAACCCGGCGTCCAGACGGCCGGTGCCGTCGTTGCCGTCGACGTAGTTGTAGCCCCGGCGCAGCATCGCGATGCCGTTGTTGTTGTCGGGGTGGGCTCGCGAGACGTGGGATCGGGGGTCGATCAGCGGCATGCCGCTGCTGTCGTGAGCTGAGAAGTCCGGTGCGGTGAACTCCCCGCCTCCCGACAGCGGAGCGCCGGTCTTCTTGTCCCGACCCAGCACGCGATTCTGTTCCTGGAGTTGGACGCCGTCCCAGACTTCGATGTTCATGGCGATTCGGCGTGCGATCAGATACGAGCCCCCCACGATTCCGGGCGGTCCCTGAGTGATCCACACGTTCTGGCGGAGGCGATCAGCCTCTTCGGCCTTGATGTTGTTGGTGCCGTCCTTCTGGCCGAACAGATTGCGCGGTGTTTGTTGGGCCGTCGAGGTCGAGGACGTGCGGCCGAACCCGAGTTGTGACCATCGCAGGGTGGCTCGGCCGATGGCGATCCGGGTCAGGTTTCGGACAGCGTGTACGGCGACTTGCGGATCGTTGGCGCAGGCTTGGATGCACAGATCGCCTCCGGACAGCTCCGGCCGCAGGAAGTCGTTGACCATCGTGGGTAGTTCGCTGAAGTCGCTCGGCAACAACGCGGCCAGCCCGAATCGGTCGGCACCGTCGGTGGTGCGGAACAGGCTTCGTCCGAATCCGAAGGTGATCGTCAGCCCGGCGGTCCCGAGATCGGCGGCCTCTCCGGTGTCGTCCGGTGGCAGATAGGCGCCGCCGCCGAAAGCTCCCTTTTCGCTGACTTCGAGTCCCATCATCAGCCGGGTGGCTGCGGAGGTCCATTCCTGAAGCAGTGCGATGAGCTCGGCCACGGTCGCGCCGTCACGAACATCGAAGGCGGCGAAGTGCAATCGGTCCTGCGCCGGAGTGGTGATCCCCGATTGATGCTCGCCGAAGAAGGAGTAGCGAGGATCCGAGGCGCGGTTGGTGGACTTCGACGCAGCGGTGCCGACCACGCCGCCGGCGGTGGCACCGACGGCGAGCCCGATCCCACCGCCCAGCGCCAGCAGGCCGCGCCGGGACAGTCCTGCGGAGGCTGCCGCAGTGCCCTCTGTCGAGTGCTCGGAGGTCATGTCCGACTCCGCTCAGTTGAGGCCGAGGACGGCGTTGGTCAGCTTCGACAGCGGTTCGCGAGTGGCATCGATCTGCTCGACCAGCGCCCGACGTTGCTGTTCGGTGACGGTGTCGTAGGAGACGAACCCGTGCTGCAGTGAGCCGTACTGGTCGAGCAGGGCCTGCAGCGCGTCGAACTCGGTGGTGATCGAGGCGGCCAGTTCCGTGCCGGTCTCACCGGAGCGCTCGGCGATCGGAGCGACGAGTTCGAAGGCGACGCGGGCGCCGTCCAGATTCGCCTGGAAATCGTAGAGATCGGTGTGGGACCACCAGTCCTCTTCGCCGGTGACCTTGCCGACAGCAATCTCTTCCAAGAGCCCGGCGGCGCCGTTGGACACCGTCGAGATATCGAGGCCGTGGCTAGTGCTGAAGTCGTCGGCGGTCACCGTGTCGTTGAGGGTGTTCACGTCAGCGATCAGGGCGGCTGCCAGCTGTTTGCGCTGGGCTGGGGTGGAGGGGCTCCAGTCTTTCCAGGCCGGGCTGCCGTCGGGCTGGCGGGCAGACTTCGAGGGGGTCCACAGGTCTTTCTCGATGCGGTGGAAGCCGAGCCATTCGGTGAAGGTCGGATCGTCCTGGGCCAGTGCCTTCGCCTCTGCGCGATAGTCGATCTCGCGGTAGTCGATGCGCGGATCGAGAATGCCGAGGGACTCCGCAATCGGCTCGATGCGCTCGTAGTGCACCCGGGTGCCGGCGAACAGCTTTCGGGCGGTCTGGTCGTCGCCGGCGGCATAGGCGTTCGCGAACCGCGTCACCTTCGGCTGGAGCGCTGCGACCTCCTTCTTCACGAAGCCGAGGTAGTCCTCGACCGCCTGCGCCAGCAGGGCGGCATTCGCGCCGCTCGAATCCGCGGCTTCGCCGGTGACGGTGAAGGCGGCTTCGCCGACACTATCGCCGCGCATTCCCGGCTTGCAGGCGGTTCGGTAGTCCCCGGGCTGGAGGGCGACGGCGAGATCGACCGTGGCTCCGGGCGCAATGTTCTCCTTCTCGGCGACGATCCGTACGCCGTCGGAACTGAGCAGGTAGAACTCGGTGGTCTGGGGGCCTTCGTTGCCGATGTGGAAGGTGATGGTGCCTGCGGTGACGGTATTGCTCGAGACGGTGCAGGCGGCGTCGGTGGAGGTGACGGCGATCGTCTGCGGACCGCTGCTGTCGTTGACGGGAGCGTTCGCGACGCAGCCGGTCAGGGTGAGGGCGGCTACCGCCACGGTCGCTGGCAGGGCGCTGACTCTCATGACAGGGACCTTTCAAGGTTCGAGGGCGAGGGAGTGGATTCGGCTGGGGTTGGACGGGCGGCGGGCTGCTCCGGGATGGCCGCAGCGTCGGTTGCGGTGGGGGCCGGCGGTGCCGGAGTCGGCTGAGTCCGGGTGCGCCGCGGCTGCCGCGCCTTGGCCCAGAACTGGGGCAGCACGATGGCCAGGTAGGTGATCCAGGCGATGACTTCCAGCCAACTCATCTGCGGAGTCAGCCCGATGGTGCCTTTGGCCAGGGCGGCGAACCAGCCGGCGGGATCGATGCTGGCGCTGAGATCGAAGGCCCACCCGAAGGGGAAGGCTGCCATCCAGAAGGGGCCTTGAGTGAGGCCGACCAGGACGTCACCGGTCTGTGCATCGGTCGGTGTGATGGGTGCTCCGGAATAGGGCCCGGGCAGCAGGGCGGCTTCCTGGAGATCGTGGATGCCGTAGGCGAGGATGCCGGCCGCGACCACGATGAGGAAGATGCCCGTGATTCGGAAGAACGTGCCGAGATTGAAGCGGACCAGTCCTCGATAGACCAGGTATCCCAAGGCGGTAGCGGCGACGAGCCCGGTCAATGCGCCCAGCAGGGCTTCGGTCTGGGCTGCCCAGCCCCACAGCATCAAGGTGGTTTCGAGGCCCTCGCGGCCGACGGAGACGAAGGCGATCCAGAAGATGGCCCAGCCGGCGCCGACCGTCAGAGCCTGGGACGCATCGGACTCCAGATCGGACTTGACCTGTTGTCCGGCGGTCACCATCCAGAAGACCATCCAGGTCACCATCGCCACGGCGATCAGGGACATCACGCCACCGACGATCTCTTGGCCGGTGAAACTCAAGGTGTAGGCGCCGTAGGTGAAGACCGCGCCGAGGATCAACGCACTGGCTGCGGCGAGCCCGACTCCCCAGGCGATCTTGGGGGCGACATCGGATCGGCCCTTGCGGCGCACGAAGGCAACCAGGATGCCGACGATGAGAGCGGCCTCCAGGCCCTCCCTGAGCCCGATGAGGAAGGAAGCGAGAAACATGGGACTTCGCCTTCTGTAGTTACGTAGGTAAGGCTTACCTAATCACAATACGCAACGTAAGGCTATCGGAAATATTGTGGTGTGGACACCCCGGTGCGGGCCGGGAAGGTGTGCTTCGTCGGGGCAGGTGTGTCCGCGCTGAGCGGAGTCCTGGAAGACCAGCGTCGTTGCGCGGCGAGAAGAGAGCCGCAGCCGACTCACCACCGACGATCGAGCTCGATTCGTCGGGTTCGATGCATTCCCCGGCTAGTTGGTGAAGCGGTGGACGGGATCGCTGTGGCCGCAGCAGTACCACTCGACATCCAAGGCGGCGAGCCGAGCCAGGGAGGCCGCCGATTTGTGGCGGTCGTCGTCGAGCATCGACGGCATCGCGATCAACTGCCCATCGCGACACCGGGCAGCGTCACCGGCGAACAGGACGTCGCCATAGCGGAAGGCGTGATGGCCCGGCGTGTGTCCGGGAGTCTTCAGCGCAACCAGCCCCGGGGCGATCTCGATGTCCCCGTCAAGCGGATGGAGGTTACGGGGCAGTTCGGCGGCGGCCATCTTCCTGCTCACCTGGCGCAGCGCACTGGCCGGGTCGGCCTCGCCGGCAAGGATGGCCGCGTCCGCAGCACCCAGCCATACCTCAGCATTGGTGCGGCGCTGCCATTCCGCAGCCACCTGGGCGTGGTCGGAATCACCATGAGTGAGCAAGATGTCGGTGACTTCGTAGGGCGAACGACCGGCACGGCGCAGTTCTCGCGCGATCCGATTCAGGCCGGCGGTCATCCCCGGGTCGACGATCGCCACGCGGCCGGGCGCCACGTCGATCCAGTAGCACCGGGCCCCGATAGCGTCGGTGAGCCAACTGACAGTCTTGGTGAGCTGCTTCACGATCGTCTCCTCGCGCGGCCAACGGTGAGTCCGACGATACGTGACACCGCAACCGCCAGGTAGAGCATGCCGGCGATCTGTTGAATCATGACCACTGATCGGGCCAGGGGCTTGACGGGCACCACGTCGGATAGCCCGGTGCTGGACATGATGGTTGTGGACAAGAACAACAACTCCAGCCAGGTTCGCGGGCCGTCGGGATCCACCGCAGCAATGAACGAACCGGGAACAACGATCTGAACCGCAGCATAGGCGTAGGCCCATGCCCACACCGCAACGGTGAAGGTGGCACCGATCGCCCAGATCTCGTCGGAATTCACCTTGGTGTCGGCGAACATGTAGCGCAGCAAACCGACCAGTGTGTAGGTGTAGAACGCGACATGGACCACGTCGGAGGCCAAGCTCCACCCGGTGGCGCCGCCGGTGTACCAGTCGATGATGGTCAGGATCACTGCCGGAATGCCGATGGTGATGCCCAACCAGGTGTAGGTCGGGGACGCCCGCACCACTCCCAAGGCCAGCACGACGACGAGCATTCCGAACAGAGTGATGATCAAGCTGGTGATCGAGCCGGGGCCGGCATCGTCGACAAAGGCGTATAGCAGGATCCCGATCAGTTGCGCGATGAGGAGAACCGCCGAAGGATTCGCGCGTATCGCCCGCCAGGCGTGCCGTCCCCGTTCCTGCATGGGCCCAACCCTACTGATGTGACCGGGGTGGGGAAGCCAATCGCCCGCAGCCGTGGTGTTGGCTGCGGGCGATTGAGAGTGTGGACTTACTTCAGATGAAGCCGGACCGTCTTGAGCGTGGTGCCGGCGTTGTTCTTCGACCCACTGAGCTTGGCTACCGCGGTGACCGTTGAGCCTTTGCCGTACCAGGCGAGCTTCTTGGCGCTGATGGTGACGCGCGTGCTGCCATGGTCGGCTTTGGTGAGCTTGGTGGTGGCGACCAGGTGGCCGTGCAAGTAGACCTTCACGGTTCCGGTTGCCCACACGCCCTTGCCGAGTGCCTTGGTGGCCACGGTGAAGCTGAACGCCTTATGGGCCTTCACCGTCTTGGTCATTGCGGGCTTGCGTGGCGTGACCTTGGCCTTGGACACGGTCAACTTCACCGGCCGGGCGCTGCTGGCAGCAGCGGTGTCGCTGGCAACGAAGCTGGCCGTCACCGAGTACTTGCCAACCGGCAGATCGCTGGGCAGCGTGGCTTTGGCGATGCCGCCGTGCAGCGCAGCGGTAACAGTGCGACCGCCCACTGTGAAGACAACCGTGCCGGTATCAGAACCAGTGACCGCTGCCGTGGCCTGCACGGACTCGCCGTAGCGCACCCGCTTCTTCGACAGCTTCAGCGTGGTGCTGGTGGCCTTCGCAGCGATGGCAACCGGCACCCGGACTGCCGTCTTCGACGGCAGCGCGGTGAGGGTCATCGCCCCGGTATGCGGAACCGTGAAGGTGGCCTCGGCAGCCCCGTCGGTGACTCCGACAGTGGTGACGAGGGTGTCACCCACCCGCACCTCCAGCGAGGTGTTCGCCGGCGAACCCAGCGAAGTCAGGTCCAACTGCGACGCTTTCACCGTGTAGGACTGCCCAACGGTGGTCGTGCTCGCGGCCTGAACGGCGACGCCCTGCTTGGCGAAATTCGGCGTGGCCGGATTGTTCGCCTTCAGGTAGTCGATCCAGGCCTCGTAGTCGAGCAGGCCGGAGTCCCTGGTGTCGGTGCCGTCGGCGAAGGCGGTGAAGTTGTCACCGCCGGCGATCAGGAAGCTCGCCGATCCGAAACGGTAGGTATCGGAATCGTGGACGCGCTTACCGTTCACCCAGATGCCGGTGATGTGGCTGCCCTTGGCGGCGTCCGGATCAAAGGTGTACGTGACGTTGTCCGACAGGCCCAACTGCAAGTAGGAGCGGCTGGAGGTCTCCGGCTGCCACTGCTCCTCGAGCACCTGCTTGAACTGGGCGCCGGTGAGGGTGGTGGTCCACAGGTTGTTCACGAAGGGCAGCACCGAGTTGGCTTCGGCGTAGGTCACCACGCCATCGCCTTCGGTTCCCGACTGGGCGTACCGCAACTCGGCGCGCAGACCACCGGAGTTCATGACACCGATCTCGGCGCCACCCCGGGCAGGATCGGAAAGGCTGTCCAGCAGCGAGTTGGCGACGAGATTGCCCAGCGTGGAGGCCTTGCTGCGGTCGTCGCGGGCGCCGCCGGTCCAGACGCCATTGACGTAGCTGCCGCCGCCGAATGCGGTGGTGATGTCGGCGGTCACGGCACCAACCGGTTGGCCACCCACCACGGCGGCGTGGGCCAACGCGGCATCGGTGATGGTCTTCACCTCTGCTGCCCGCGGGTAGGCCGCGACCAGATCGGCCTCATCGGCGGTGCTGCGGGGCAGAACCGCGGACGAGCTGGTGGTGACGGCACCGGTGGCGGTATTCACGTCGAGGACGACCTCGCCGATGGCAGTGCCGTAGGAGGCAGCCTCCACGATGGCCCGGCCGCCGTCCTGCCAGGCGTAGCTGGCGTGGGTGTGGCCGTTGAAGATGACATCGACCTTGCTGTTGGTGTCATCGACCAGCTTCGCGAAGTCGGAGCTGTCGGCCTTCGCCTCAGCCAGGGTCTTGGGCTGGGACAGGTTCGCACCGTCGTGGTACTCGGCCACGACCACGTCGGCTTCACCGTTGGCGTCGTTGCCGTCCTTGAGCTGGTTGGCGACGCGGTTGACCGCGGCGACCTCGTCACCGAAATCGAGGGTCGCGATACCGACCGGGGATACCAGGGACTTCACCTCATCGGTGACCACTCCGACGACGCCGACCTTGACTCCGGCGACGTCGAAGATGGCGTACTCCGGCAATGCCGGGGTCGTGGTGCCCTTCTGGTAGACGTTGGCGCCCAGGTAGTCCCAGGTGGCGTTCGACTTGTTGTTGATGACCCGATCGGTCAGATCGGTGAATCCCTTGTCGAACTCGTGGTTGCCCACCGCGGACGCCTTGAGGTCCAGGGCGTTGAGCACATCGATGGTGGGCTGATCGCCGTCGGTGGCCGAGGCGAACAGAGACGCCCCGATGCTGTCGCCGGCGCTGAGCAGCAAGGTGTTCGCCTCGCCGTACTTGGCGCGCTCGGCTTCGATGGTGCCGGCGAACTGCACGGTCTTCGTGGACTCGATGCGTCCATGGAAGTCGTTGAAGTTCAGCAACGCGACGGTGGTGGTCGTGGGTTCGGCCTGAGCCGGTGCCGCAGCGAGCGGACTGAGGATCAGTCCGGCCCCTACTGCGACGCTAAGGAGACCGCGCAGGCCTCGGGAATGCGAATTCACAGGTGTGTCCTCTTTCATGCCGATGTGTGGGAATCGGGTGAAGCTGGTGGTCGTGCAATCGAAGGGGTGATTGTCAGACCGCAGGGGGCTCAACGGGTTCGCCACACCGGTTGTGCTAGGGGTGGGCGCTTCCTGAGTGCCCTGAACCTAGCGTGGATGCCAGCACGGTAGGAAGTCCGCGTGACCAGCAGCGGTACACCAGGTGATCGTCGAGTAGACGACTGCCGAATCCCTGGTCGGCGCCGCCGTTGCCGAACCGGCTTCGGCCGAGGATCAGCACCGAGGTGGGGAAACGCAATCGCCCGCAGCCAGGGATGCTGGCTGCGGGCGATTGCGGGTGTGGGATTACTTCAGATGCAGCCGGACCTTCTTCAGGGTGGTCCCGATGGTGTTCTTGGTACCGCCGAGCTTGGCTACCGCGGTGACCGTTGAACCCTTGCCGTACCAGCGCAGCTTGGTGGCGCTGATGGTGACGCGCTTGCTGCCGTGATCCGCCGCGGTGAGCTTGGTCTTCGCGACCAAGTGGCCATGCAGATAGACCCGCACGGTTCCGGTGGGCCAGACTCCCGTGCCGAGCGCGTTGACCGACACGGTGAAGCGGAACGCCTTGTGGGCCTTCACCGTCCGGGCCAGCCGAGTGTTGCGCGCCTTCGCCTTGGCCTTGGTGACGGTCAGCTTCACCGGCGTAGCGCTGCTGGCTGCAGCAGTGTCGGTTGCGACGAAACTAGCCTTGACAAGGTATTTTCCGACGGGAAGGTCGTTGGGCAGCGTGACTCGGGCCATACCGCTTCGCAGGGTGGCGGTGAGCGTGCGCCCGCCGACCTCGAACCGGACGGTGCCGGTATCGGTGCCGGTGACCGCAGCGGTGGCCAGCACCGAGCTGCCGTAGCGGACTGACTTCTTCGACAGGGTCAACGTGGTGTGGGTGACCGCAGCCGGAGTGGTCGATGCCGGTTGGATAGCCACCGGAATCGTGACGGTGGTCTTCGAAGGCAGGGCCGTGACGGTCACCGCACCGGTGTGAGGAATCGTGATCGTAGCCTCGGCCGCGCCCTCGGTGACCGGAACGGTGCTCACCAGCGTGTCACCGACTCGAATCTCGAGAGAGGTGTTGGCCGGCGATCCCAGCGAGGTGAGGTCGAGATCAGCGACCTTCAGCGAGTAGGGCTCACCAACGGTGGCCGTGGCCGGCGCGCTGAGGGCAACACCCTGCTTGGCGAAGTTCGGTGCGACCGACTGGTGGGCCTTCAGATAGTCGATCCAGGCTTCGTAGTCGAGCAGGCCGGAATCTTTGGTATCGGTTCCCTGGGCGAAGGTGGTGAAATTGTCGCCGCCTTGGATCAGGAAGCTCGCCGAGCCGACGCGGTAGGTGTCGGTGTCGGTGACCAGCTTGTCGTTGACCCACACATGGGTGATGTGGTGGCCCTTCTCGGCTGCCGGGTCGTAGGTGTAGTGCACATTGTCCGACAGGCTGAGTTGCAGGTAGGGACGGCTGGAACCACTCGGCTGCCACTGCTCTTCGAGAACCTGCGTGAGCTGGGCACCGGTGAGGGTGGTCGTCCACAGATTGTTCACGAACGGCAGTACCGAGTTGGCTTCGGCGTAGGTGATGACCCCGTCGCCTTCGGTTCCGGACTGGGCGTAGGTCAGCTCGGCCCGCAACCCGCCGGGGTTCATGATTCCGATGTCGGCGCCGCCACGGGCGGGGTCGGCCAGAGATTCGACCAGCGAGTTGGCGACCAGGCCGCCGATGGTGGACGCCTTGCTGCGATCGTCACGCTTGGTGCCGACCCAGGCCCCGTCGACGAAGCTGCCGGTGTAGGCGGTGGTGATGTCCGCGGTCAGGCTCCCAACCGGCTGGTTGCCGACCTCGGCGGCGTGGGCCAGGGCGGCGTCGGTGATGGTCTTCACTGCTGCTGCCCGCGGGTAGGCCGCGACCAGATCTGCCTCGGCAGTGGTGGTGCGCGGCAGCACCGCGGCCGAGGTTGTCGTGACCTCACCGGTTTCGGTGTTCACCGCCAGCACGACTTCGCCGATGGCGGTGCCGTAGGAGGCGGCCTCCACGATGGCCCGGTTCCCGTCCTGCCAGGCGTAGCTGGCATGGGTATGACCGTTGAAGATCACATCGACGTTGTCGTTGGTGGTGTCCACCATCTTTGCGAAGTCGGAGCTTTCTGCCTTGGCCTCAGCCAGGGTCTTGGGCTCGGAGAGATTCGCGCCGTCGTGGAACTCGGCCACGACCACGTCGGCCTCGCCGTTGGCGGGGTTGCCGTCCTTGAGTTGGGTGGCGACCCGGTTGACCGCGGCGACCTCGTCACCGAAATCGAGGGTCGCGATACCGCCAGGCGAAACCAGGGACTTCACCTCATCGGTGACCACACCGATCACGCCGACGGTGACGCCGTTCACCTCGTAGGTGGCGTATTCGGGCAGCACCGGATTCGTCGTGCCCTTGGCGTACACATTGGCACCCAGGTAGTCCCAGGTGGCGTTCTTCGGGTTGCCGATCACTCGATCGGTCAGATCGGCGAAGCCCTTGTCGAACTCGTGGTTGCCCACCGCAGAAGCCTTGAGGTCCAGTGCATTGAGCACGTCGATGGTGGGCTGGTCAGCCTGCGTCGCCGAGGCGAACAGGGAAGCGCCGATGCTGTCGCCATCGCTGAGCAGCAGCGTGTTCGCCTCGCCGTACTTGGCCCGCTCCGCCTCGATGGTGCCGGCGAACTGAACGGTCTTCGTCGGCTCGATGCGTCCGTGGAAGTCGTTGAAGTTCACCAGAGCCACCGTCTTCACCGGGCTCGGCGCCGTGGGTGCGTAGCCCACGATGACGGGGTCGTGGTCGCTGGAACGGTAGGGCGAATCGTCGTACAGGTTGCGAGCGTTGTAGTTGTAGCGGCTGTACTCCAAGGCCACCGACTCGCCGGAGTTGATCTCCCAGATGTCGGCGCCGCTGACCAGAGCATCAGCGGCCGCGTTGGCCAGGATGTGATCCAACGAACCACTTTGGCTTCCGTAGGAATAGGTGTACTTGCCGGTCTTGGCGCCCTGATCGATGTAGCCGGCGTCAGCCAGCGTCTGCATCGGATCTTCCTTGGTGTAGGAGTTCAGGTCGCCCAGCAGGAACACCTTGTCGGTGCCGGTCGTGGTCTTCATCGTGTCGGCAAAACCGACCAGAGCCTGGGCTTCGGCGGTACGCAGCGCATTCCAACAGCCCTGGCCGTCGCCGGCGTCGGCATTCGGATCGCTGCTCGAGGACGGGCAGCTCCCCTTGGACTTGAAGTGATTGGTGATGGCCACGAAGGTGTTGGCCGGTTCGCCGACCGGCCGGAAGCTCTGAGCCAGCGGGTAGCGGGCCTTGTCGAAGGCGGAATCGGTGCTGATCACCGAATCGCCAACGAGCTCGACCTTGGCCGGGTTGTAGATGAACGCGGTGCGAATCACGTCCTCACCGGTTGGCACTGAACTCGGCGACGGCACGTAGGCCCATCGGGTGGTGCCGGCAGCGGCGTTCAGCGCGTCCACCAGGGTGCTGAGGGCGGCATCACGATTCTTGCCGGCGATCGCGGAGTTCTCGATCTCCTCCAGCGAGAGCACGTCGGCATTCTCGGTGTTGATGGCGGCCACGATCTTGGCCTGCTGGCGAGCCAGGCTCGCCGCATTCGCAGCACCCCGGACGGCAGGACTGCCCGAGCAGCTCTTCACCGTGGTGGGGGCGCCGTCTCGGTCGGTGTAGAAGGTGCAGCCAGCGCCCAGGGAGTTCGCCTCTTCACCGGTGGTGGTGAAGTAGTTCAGCACGTTGAAGCTGGACACGCTGAGGCGTCCGCCGACGTCCTTGGGGGCAGCGGTGCGGGTGTTGGTGAAGTTCGCCGGCTGAACCGAAGCGGCATTGTCGGCCGTCAGAGCTTGCGTGGGCTGGAAGTTCCACGCGCTGTAGCGGTAGTCGACGATCACCGGCTTGGTGAAGGTGACCGGTGCGCCCACGCGTACCGGCTTGTCCAACGACAGGTACGGCAGCGGGATCGACTGGTTCGCGGCGGTGAAGAAGTTCGTCGTGGCACCGTCGTCGAGGACGACACCGCGGGCGGCGTTGTCGGCCACCGCGGCGTCATAGGCGCTGCTGCCCGGGCGTCCGACTTCAGTCGGGATCATCAGCGGGCTGGTGCCGGCGGCCAGTCCGACCGAACCGTATTGGTTGGTTCGGTAGGTGTCGGTGACCGTGAAGTCGCCTTGCGGCTCGATGAGCATGTCTTCCAGCGCTTCGCGCTGGGCATCGGTGGCCGGCCAGGACACCTTCGCCGCGACCGGCGCGGTGAGCCCGGCGGCATCGAGCTTGGTCAGATTGCCGGAGTTGACCGAGAGTTCGGTGAGCCCGCTGTACTCCGAGACGGTGCCGGTGACCTGGACGTAATCGCCGATGCTCACCTCGGCGACAGTGGCCGAGGAGTAGACGAAGATCGCATCGGAGGAATCATCCAGGGTGCTTCCGCTCCCAGCGGACTGGATCACATATCCCTTGAATCCGCCGGTGGGGTAGGCGGCCGTCACGAATCCGGTCGTGGTGACGGTCTGTCCCACCAAGGGGCTGCTGGCTGCGGTGCCTTGGATGTCGGAGATTGCCGTGGTGGTGGGGTTGGGCGTCGCCGTTGACGTCGGCGTTGGCGTGGGTGTTGGCGTCGGATCGCTGCTGCCATAGGTGACACCGGCAGAGTTCGTCGGTGCGAAATCGCTGACGGCGGCGAAGTCGGTGGAGTTGTTGTCGGTGTCGGCGGCATTGCTGCGAGCCAGTGCGGTCGAGACCGAGGGGGCGGGCGCGGCCTTGGTCTCAAAGGTGTTGGAAGTGCCGTAGCCGAGCAGGTCGACCACGTGATCGACGCCGATGATCGAACCGGTGCCCGGGTTGAGCGCGGTCGACTGATCGACCAGCAGCAAGGTGCCCTTCGAGCCGGACCAGGAGATGCCGGTGACAACGTCGGGAGTGACGGTGGCGGTCCAGTCCGCGCCGTTGGTGGAGTTGTTGTCGCCCTGCACCACGAAGTAGCTGTTGGCGGGAATGGATCCGCTCAACGACGTGATCCCGGTGGGATTGCTGGTGCCGGTCGAGGAGCGGTACTGCAGCGACCAGCCGTCCAAGGAGACAGGGCTGTCGGTCGGGTTGAACAACTCGATGTACTTGTTCTTGTAGGTCGCTCCGGTGCTGCCGCCATTGAGGAATGCCTCGTTGATGACGACGTGACTGCCCGCCGCCTGAGCGGGGGCCGCGGTGAGCGCGATGGTGGGAATTGCGATGGCCACAGCGAGTGCTGCGATCAAGGTCCTACGGGGCATGAACCGACTCCTGATTACGAACGGGACTTTCTGGTTCGGACCTCTGCAAGCTAGGTAGGCCAGGTGGCCTGCGGGCGTACGCAGCATGACCGGAAAGTGGCATGGACCCGAACCTGTGACTGACCTGTGGTTGTAGATGAGGAGCCGGTTTCTGGTGGGCGTCCATCGAACGACATCTGGGCAAAGCTTCGCGGCGACACCGCGTGGCCTCAGCGAAGAGCAGCCCGCGGTGCGCACCGCCGACGCTCACCGCGGCAGTCGAAGACCCTTCGGGGTGAGGCCGAAGCCGGCACCGGTCAGGGCGTCCACCAGCGGCCCGCGACAAGTCAGCGCGGGCTCACCATCCAGCTTGGTCAGGGTGAGCCGACCGAGCGCACCAGAGCTCAACACCTCGGCCAGGGCGGCTGCAGCGGGAGTCACAGCGGCCGGATCCTCACTCCACGACAGCAGGGTGTGGCCGCCGCGTTCAACCCACAGAACCAACTCGCCGTCGACGATCACCACCACAGCACCCGCCTTGCGGGCGGGCTGGTGCCCGGCGTTGCGTGGCGGCCACGGCAAAGCAGCGCCGAAAGGGCTGGCCGGATCCGTGGCAGCCAGCACCAGTACCCCGGCATACTCAGCGCCGATGCTGCGCAGTCGATCGATCGCGCCGGTGCTACCGAACTGGGCCGCCCCCAGGCCCTCCACGAAATAGCCGCGCCGCAACCGGCCTGCGGTCTCTGCTGCCGCCAAGACCGGGTACAGCCCGGCGAATCCGCCGCCGAGATCTTCGGCAGCGACACTGCCGCGGGTCACGATGCCGTAGCGATCGACCAGCAGCTCGCTGCGCGCCACCGCTCGGGCAGTGGCATCAGCTTCGACCGCAGGCAGCACTGACCAGCGTCCGACTGCGTCGGGTGGCAGCAAGGAACGCGCCACTGCTGCGCTGGACAACGATGGCCGATACCGCGCCCGTCCCGGACGAGGCCGAACCGGGTGAGCGCTCGCGCCGTGACTGAGCCGGGCGCGTAGTGCGGCGAAGCTGTCATTGGTGAGCTGACCGGTCCACACCAGTGACCACAAGGTCTCCACCAACGCCGCCTCCGGCAACGCGGCGGCGTTGACCAACTCGCGGAAGAAGTGTCCTCCCGGACCGATCGCCGCCAACAGGGCGGCGCCGTCCTCGCCCGGTGTCGTCGGACTGGCGAGGGTGAGCGCGGCGGTGGCCGCAGGGTGCACCGAGATCCAGCCGTCGTTCGCCCCGAGTGCACCATGGCCCTGCCACAGCACCTCCCCGGACGTCGCGAGTTCGTCGAGCATGGCTGCGGAGTAGTCCACCACTCGACCCGGCAGCACCAGGGTCTCCAGCGCGCTGGCCGGAATCGGCACGCCGGCGAGTTGCTCGACGGCACGCAGCACACCGTCGATGCCCCGGCCTCGACCGAGGCCCTGCCACTCGGGCAGGAACCGCGCGAAGCTGCGCTGTTCCACCGGTGCGATCCCGCGACGCAGCACCGCCAGCGAACGGCGACGCAGCAGGCGAAGCATGTCCGGCTCGGCGAACTGGGTCCCGTCGGGAACCGACCGGCGGCTGCCGGGACCGACCCAACCGTCGGGACGGAACGCGCCCTCGGTGAGGCGTCCGGCCGCCACCAGACGGTTCAACCCCGGCACCACCACGGCGACGCCCAATCCCAGCCAGTCGGCTGCTTCGGAGGCATCGAAGACGGTGTGCGTGCGGGCATACCGGATCAGGAAGTCGCCCAGCGGATCAGCCGACGGCTGCCGTAGCGCCTGCGGAACCCAATCGGGCACGGGCACCCCGAGTACCGCCGCGAGGCGGGCGATGTCTTCGACCACCGACCAGCGACCATCGGGGAGCGCCACGACGCGCTGTCGTTCGGCCAAGTCCCGCAGCAGTTCGACGGCGGACTTCGGCTCCCGGCAGCGCCGGGCCACCTCGGCAGTGGTCAACGGACCGAGGACGCGCAGCAGATCGTCGACATCTTCGCAGTCCCGCGCCGCCCGCTCAGCGGTGAGCTGTTGCAGCTCGTTCTCGGTCTGAGTGAGCGCCTCCGGATCCAGCAGCTCAGCCATCGCGGGGCCTTCGCCTCGGCCCAGCAGCTGAGCCAGCAGCTCCGGATCAAGGCTCAGCGCCGCCGCTCGTCGCTCCGCCAGCGGAGCGTCGTCGTCGTAGAGGTATTGCGCGACGTAGCCGAACTGCAGCGAGGTCGCGAATGGCGAGGGCCGCTCGGTGTCGACGGTGACCGTGGCGATCCGACGATCACGCACCTCGCCGAGAACCTCGACCAAAGCGGCCACATCGAATACCTCGGTGACGCATTCGCGCACCGCCTCCAACACGATCGGGAACTCCGGATACTGGCTGGCTACCGACAGCAGTGCTGAGGAGCGGAGCCGCTGCTGCCACAAGGCCTGCCGCTTGCCCGGACGCCGATTCGGCAGCAGCAGCGCCCGCCCGGCGCACTCCCGGAACCGGGAAGCGAACAGGGCTGACCCGCCCACCTCGGCGTTCACGGCCGCCGACACCTCCTCGGGGTCGGCGAAGATCAGCTCGGCCAGCTCCGCCACCGCAGGCGGGGTGCCGGGTGAGGCGGCCGTCCAGTCGGTATCGGGCAGGCGGAAGATCATGCCGTCATCGGCATGCATGGCTTGCACGTGCACGCCGAAGCGCTCCCGGAGCCGGGCTGCCGCCAGCAGCGCCCACGGGGCATGGACGCGGGCGCCGAACGGCGAATGCACCACCACCCGCCAGTCACCGAGTTCGTCGCGGAAGCGTTCGATCACCAATTGCCGGTCGTGCGGCAAGCTGCCGGTTGCCTGGCGCTGATCGAAGAGGTAGCCCAGCAGATTGGCGCGGGCCCAGTCATCCAGGCCCAGCTCGGCCAGTCGCTGGTGGGCCCGCTCGGGGGCGGCCTCGGAGAGTTCTCGCATGAATGCACCGACGGCGCGTCCCAGCTCGGCGGGACGACCCAGCGCATCGCCCTTCCAGAACGGCAACCGGGCCGGTTGCCCTGGCGCGGGGGAGACCACCACCTGATCGTGGGTGATCTGCTCGATACGCCAACTGCTGGTACCCAGGGCGATCACATCCCCGACCCGGGATTCGTACACCATCTCCTCGTCGAGTTCCCCCACCCGACGGCCGTCGCCCTCCCCGGCCAGGAACACGCCGTACAGGCCCCGGTCGGGAATGGTGCCGCCGGAGGTGACCGCCAGGCGTTGCGCGCTGCGTCGGGCGGTCAGCAGGTCGGTGCTGCGATCCCAATCCAGGCGGGGACGCAGTTCGGCGAACTCCTCGCTGGGGTAGCGTCCGGCGAGCATGTCCAGCACCGAGACCAACACCGGACGGGTCAATGCGGCGAACGGCGCGGCGCGGCTCACGGTGGCCGCCACCTGATCCACGCTGAGGTCATCCATGGCGACCATCGCCACGATCTGTTGCGCGAGCACATCCAAGGGATTGGACGGAATCTGCAACGCCTCAATCTGGCCGGCGAGCATTCTTTCGACCACCACTGCGGTCTGCACCAGATCGCCGCGGAACTTCGGAAACAGCACCCCCTGCGAAACGGCGCCCACCTGGTGCCCGGCCCGTCCGACCCGCTGGAGGCCCGAGGCCACTGATGGGGGCGACTCCACCTGGATGACCAGGTCGATGGCGCCCATGTCGATGCCAAGCTCCAGCGAGGAAGTGGCCACCACCGCCGGGAGCGATCCGGCCTTGAGTTCGGCCTCGATCTGCTGACGCTGCTCCCGGCTGACCGACCCGTGGTGAGCTCGCGCCAACACCGCCGGCGCACCGTGTCCCATCGCGGACTGGGCCATCACCTCGGCCGGCGTCCGCACCCCCGGCCCCTCTTCGCTACCCGTACTCCACGTTGCTACTGGCGCGCCGGTAGCAACGTGACCGGCGTGTAGCGAGGTGGCAGGGGAGGGGTGGCGGGTGAGCCAGATCTCATTGAGGCGGGCGGTGAGGCGTTCGGCCAGACGTCGAGAGTTCACGAAGACCAGGGTGGAGTGGTGTTCGGCGATCGCATCGACGATGCGCTCCTCGACATGAGGCCAGATCGACGGCGACGGCTCACTACCACCGGCCGGCGCGGACGCAGCGACATCACCGAGATCAGCGACCGGCACCACCACGGAGAGATCCCAGGTCTTGGCCGCAGGCGGGTTCACGACCTGCGTCGGACGCCCGCCCGCCAGGTAGCGTGCCACCTCGGCGTGCGGACGCACCGTCGCTGACAGCCCCACCCGTTGGGCCGGATGTTCCAGCAGATCGTCGAGCCGTTCCAGGCTGAGCGCCAGATGGGCGCCGCGCTTGGTGCCAGCGAGTGCATGCACCTCATCGACGATCACCGTCTCGACCCCGCGCAGCGCCTCCCGGGCCGCGGAGGTGAGCAGCAGGAACAACGATTCCGGTGTGGTGATCAAAATGTCGGCGCCGCGGCGGGCGAAGCGCTGCCGATCCTGGCTGGAGGTGTCCCCGGTGCGCACCGCGATCTGAACGTCGGCGACGGTCTCGCCGGCGGCGGCTGCCAACCGTGTGATGCCCTCCAGGGGGCGCTGCAGGTTTCGCTCCACATCGACGGCCAGTGCCTTCAGCGGGGAGATGTACAGAACTCGGCACCGTTTCTCGTTGCTGGCGGGCGCTGTGATGAGTTGGTCCAGGGCCCATAAGAAGGCCGCCAGAGTCTTGCCCGAGCCGGTGGGGGCGACCACCACGGTGTGTTCACCGGCCGCAATTGCGGACCAGGCGCCGACTTGGGCAGGCGTGGGCGTGCCGAGTTCGGCGGCGAACCACTGCTGGGTGCTCGTCGAGAAGCGATTCAGGCCGTCGGCGTCCATGGTGGCTCAACTCTGCCACGTGCTGCTGACGGCGCCAGGCCCTCCCGGTACCGCCAGCAGCACGCTTCCGTCGGCTGGCTACTGTTGACGGTGGCCCGTCGTCGAGGAGCGCGAGGCCGGTGGAGGGTGAGGATGGCGCTGACTGATCGCCGCTGGTGGCTCACCCCGATTCTCGGAGTGGCGACGACGGCATCGCGGGTGCGCACGGCGGGCTTCTGGACGGTTCTGGTGTTCGCCCTCGGAGTGTTCAGCCTGGGGATCGGCGTGCCCGATGCGTGGGGCGATGAGAGCGCCAGTTGGCTGGCGGTGACACGCCCGTGGCGTGGCATACCGGTTCTGCTGACTGCTGGGGACGCCCCACTGGTGCCGTACTACGTGTTGGTCAAGCTGGTGCTCACCGCGGTGCCGCTACCGCCACTGTTGGTGATGCGGGCGATGTCGGCGCTGGCCGCCGCAGTGGCGGTCGGTGCGCTGTATTCCTTGGTGGTGCGTCGGGCCGGTCTGCTGCCGGCGCTGACGGCGTCCGTCATGATGTTGGCCTTGCCGGGGTTGTCCCGCTATGCCCAGGAGGCCCGGCCGTACGCCCTCTTGGTGATGACCTCGACGCTGGCCTGGCTGGCCTGGGATACCTGGGTACGCCCGGGCCGGGCCCGGACTGGGGCGGGCGAGTTCCGCCGGCCGGGGTCGGTGCTCGGCGCTGTGGCCTATGTGGGGACGCTGGCCGGCTCGGTGGTCTTCCATCTCTTCGGCGGGCTGAACTGGCCCGCTCAACTCTTGGCCGATGCGACCACGCCGAAGCTCAGCGCGGGCCAACGGTTGCGCCGGATACTCACCACGGCCGGCGCCATGGTGGTGGCGATCCTGCTTGTGCTTGTGCCCGTCGGATGGGCGTTGCGTAACGGCACCGGGCCGCACCATGCCAAGGTCCTGTCCGACGCAGAGGTCTGGCGCACCTACATCCACTCGATCACAGTGGCGATCGACCCGGTACCGGCGATCCCGGTTCTGGTTCTGACCGCGGTGGGGCTGTCGGCGGTCGTCCTGCGCTGGCGGGCCTGGCGGCGTTTTGCCGACCTGGCGCGCGTCGCAGCGATCTGGCTGCTGGTACCGCTGGGGCTCGCGATGGGCCTCGGTGTGGTGAAGCACCAGCTCATGAGTTCGAGGTACTGGACGCAAAGCCTGGCGCCGCTGGCGTTGCTGGCCGGAATCGGCCTGGTGGTGCTCGCCGAACTCGGCTATCGCGCCGCCCAGTGGGGGCTGCGGAGCGTCGCAAGGCAGTCCCGCCACCGGTGGGGCGTGGTCGTAGCCGTCGTGGTCCTGGCGGTCGGCCTGGGGTCGGTGATCGCCGCGGGCATTCCGCAACAGGTGAAGGTGCGCTCAGTGGGAGGCCACGCGATGGAGATCTCGGCGGCCTACGCTCGGATCGAACCGCAGTTGGCGGCCGATCCGACGCTGAAGGTGATCATCGCGCCGAGGCTGGCAACGGCCGCGGCGCTGGCCCGGTATCCCGATCTTCGTCCTCGTGACATCTACGACCAGGTGAACCAGCACAGCGCCCTCCCATGGCCGGAACCGCGCCGGTGGGCTGCGGTACGCGCTGACCTGAAGGCTGCCCATCGCATCGTCTGGCTGCGGCAACGAGGCTATGCCGACCACCCGCATTCGCTGCATATCGCCGCCGCCCTGGCTCGCTCGGGGTTCCAGCTGACGGGTCTGGAGGTCGTCGGGTCCTTCACCGTGATGATCTGGCAGCGCTGAGCCGCTGAGGCGTCCAGCTTTCGACGGTGGCCATTTCCCGGCGCGGCGGCTTGCGACTAGTCTTCGACCACGGTTTTCGCAGGTGCTGGCGACGAGCAACAGGGGGATGCGATGAGTGGGTCTGATCTCATCTCGCAACCTGATGGGTCCGCCGAACCCACCATCGAGCTGCCCCAGCCGTGGTCGGCAGTAGCTGGCGCTAACGACACTCCGCAGTGGGGTGCCCCGGCGCCGCCGCCGGCCCCGGCAGCCACCTTCGCCCCGCCTCCGGCTGCACCGATCATGTCGGCAACACCCATCGAACCCTGGCAGGCGCCTCCCCCCACCGCGGCAACAGCGACTCGCCGCCGGCGGTGGCCCCTACCCGCGCAATTGCTTGTGTTGGTGTCGGTGGTGGCTGCATCGGCCGTCTTCGGGTACACGACCTATCGCACGGTGGCGGGCGTCGAGTTGTCGGCGCAGGGGTGGTCCGAAGTGTCGGCCTGGTCGTGGGGAATCCTGTTCGGTGCCGTCGCCACGCTGGTGGTCGCCGTGGTCTCGGTGGTGGCGTTGATCCGCACCCAGTCCTCGCGGTTGATCGCCGTGGTCTCACTGATCGTGGCGCTGTTCCTGCCGCCGATCGCTCTCTATGCCGGCGGACGGCTGGGGTTCGACGTCGCTGCGGCCACTCTCACCACGGACCTCGTCTCGTTCACTGCCGACGGCACCGCCGGGATGGTGTTGACCTGGTTGATGCAGCTGGTCAGCGAATGATCAGCCGCATGCCCAACCGGCGGTGACCCGGCCGCTGCGAATCAGGACGCCTGCTGCGCCAGACGGGCATCCTTGCGGGCCGCCCGCCGCTCCCGCCACGTCTCCAGCAGGTCGTACAGCACCGGCACCAAGACCAGCGTCAGCAGGGTCGAGCTGACCAGGCCACCGATCACCACGATCGCCAGCGGCTTGGAGATGAATACCCCGCCGCCGGTCAGCCCGAAGGCCATCGGCAGCAGTGCGAAGACCGTCGCCAGAGCCGTCATGATGATGGGGCGCACCCGTAGTCGAGCACCGGAGCGGATCGACTCCGCCACTCCCAAGCCGGCTGTGCGTTTCTGGTTGATCAGATCGATCAGCACGATCGCATTCGTCACCACGATGCCGATCAGCATCAGCAGGCCGACCATGCTCGGCAGGCCCAGTGCGGTGTCGGTGAGCAACGACAGGCCCAGGGCGCCGGTTGCGGCGAAGGGAATCGACACCAGCAGGATCAGCGGCTGCAGCAGCGAGCCGAAGGTCGCCACCATGATCAGATAGACCACCGCGATCGCCACCAGCATCGCCAGGCCGAGTTGCTGGAACGAATCGGTCTGCTGGGCGGAGACGCCACCGATGCGGTAGGTCACGCCTTCGGGCAGGTTGAGCGCCGCCAGACCGGTCTGAATCTGGGAGGTGGTGGCACCCAGGTCTGACGACTCCGAACTGGCACTGATGGTGGCAGCGCGGGCGCCGTCCACGCGGGTGATCATGGCCGGAGCTTGGATGGTGGTCACGGTGGCCACCTCGGAGAGCTGCACCGGATCGGCGGTCGCGTCCGCGGCAGCCTTGGACGCATCGGTGAGGGCTTGCTGCTTTGCCTGGGAGTCCAGCGACGCCTGGCGTGACTTCTGGAGGGCGGCAAGCTGTTGATCGGCGCCGACGGCGGCACCCTGTGCTTGAGCCAGACCCGCATTGACGGTCGCGAGTTGCTGGCTCAACTGTGCGATCTGCGCGGGAAGGGCGATGCACTGGGCATTCGTCGGATCCGCCTTGCACAGCGCGGTGAGTCCGTCGATCGCCGAGGTGAGCTGCTTTTGGGCCTTCTTCAGTTGCTTCACCTGGTCATTGGCTGCCGCCTTGCTCTTCTTCAACGCCGCGACCTGCTTGTTGTAGGCGTCGGTGGCGGCCTGCTTGCCTTCGTTCGCCAGCGCCTCGGATTGCTTGCTCACCTTCTCGGAGGCCGCCGACTTGGCGTTTCCGTTCATCACCTGAGTGGTGGGCAGTTCGATCGACTCCAACTCCGGCACCGACTTCACCGGATCGTTGATGCGCAGATAGACCTTCAAGCTGGTGTCACCTTCGGTGATGGATCCAATCTGCTGGCCGCTCACTGCCCGCGTCACGGCCTGGCCGATGGTGGCCTGGTTCATGCCGAGTTTGGCCGCCTTCTTGTCCTTCACCGTCACCGAGAGCTGATCGCGCGCCTCGGTCAGGTCGGAGGTGACGTTGACCAAGTCGGGGACGGTCTTCATCATCGCCACGACTTGATCGTTGGCCTGGGTGAGCTTGGTCTGGTCCGAACTCTCCACGTAGACCACGACCTTGGAGGTGGCATTGCCGACGCTGACCTCGACGCTACCCACCGACGGGCCCAGATCGGCGATGCTGGTCCGGATGCGGCCGATGACGTCCTTCGCTGATTCGCCGGGCTTGAGGACTGCGGTGATGTTGGCGACGTTGGTGTCGTTCTGGCCGCCCAGAATGGACATCTGGGCGCCGCCGATGTTGGTCGAGTAGGTCTTCACGGCCGGATCGGCGGCCAACGCGCCTTCCACCTTCTTGGCGGCGGCATCGGTTTCGGCCAGTGAGGTGCCAGCCGGCATGGTCTGGGTGATGGCCAGCGACTCGTTGCCTTGATCACCGAGGAAGTCGGTCTTCAAGAACGGTGTCATCGCCATGGTGCCTACGAACAGGAAGACGGCCAATCCGAGGGTGATCCATCGGTGGGCGAGGCTCCAGCCCAGCACCGGCAGATAGGCCTTATGCAACCAGGTGTCCTTCTCGGCCTCTGGTGCCACGCTGGCTGCGGACTGCTTCGCCGTGGGACGCATGAACCACGACGCCAGCACCGGAATCACCGTCAGCGCGACCAGCAGCGAGGCTCCCAGGGCGATCATCACGGTCAGTGCGAACGGCCGGAACACCTGGCCGGCTTGGCCACCCACCAGCCCGATGGGCAGGAACACCGCGATCGTGGTCAGGGTCGAGCTGGTCACCGCGCCGGCCACCTCACTCACGGCGCGGGTGATCGACTTTCGGCCGAACTCGCCGTAGCTCTGGTGTCGTTTGATGTTCTCGATCACCACGATGGAGTCGTCCACCACCCGTCCGATAGCCACGGTGAGGGCGGCCAAGGTGAGGATGTTCAAGGTGTAACCGGTCAGCCACAAGCCGACCAAGGCGATCAGCAGTGACAGCGGGATCGAGATCGCCGTGATGACGGTGGGCCGGATCGATCCGAGGAAGATCATGATCACCAGGACCGCCATCGCCAGCCCGATGCCTCCCTCGACACTGAGGTCGTGGATGGATTGTTCGATGTAGGGCGCCTGGTCGAAGACGGTGGTGAACTCTGCGCCGTTGCCGAGGTCGGCCTGCAGCTGCGGGAGCAAGGCGGTCACACCGCTGGACACCGAGACGGTGTTGGCATCGGGGTTCTTGACCACCATGACCGTCATCGCGGTCTTGCCGCCCACTCGGGAGATCGAGGTGGTCTCGACCGGCTGCTCTGTGACCGTTGCCACATCGCCGAGTCGCACCGGGCCGTCGGCGGTAGGAATCTGAAGATCGGCGATCTCAGCGGCGGAGTGATAGGTGTGGCCGGTCTGCACGTCGGTGTTCGCCGTCGGCGTGCGCATGGTGCCTGAGGGAATGGCGATGGAGTTCGCCGGGAACAGCTGGGCGATGGTGGCCGGATCGATGCCCTTGTTGTTCAGGGTCGACGCCGAGTAGCTGATCATGATCTCGTGGGTTTCTTCGCCGGCCACAGAGACGTCACGGACACCGTCGACGGCCTTCAAGGCCGGAGTCACCTGTCGATTCACCTTGTCGGTGAGAGTGTTCAGGTCGTCATTCGATGACAGCGCCAGCATGATGACCGGGACGTCGTCGAATCCGCCGGTGATGACCTGCGGGTCGACCCCCGATGGCAGTGTGCTCGACAACCCGGCCACACTGCTGCGCAGCTTGTTGGTCATGTCGTCCAGGTTCAGGCCGTAGTCCCATTCGACAGTGACCTGGGAGACGCCCGAGGAGCTCTTCGAGGTGACGCCAGTGACGCCGGTGACCCCGCTCACGGCGTCCTCGATCGGCTTGGTGATCTGGCTCTCCACCACCTCCGGCGAGGCGCCGGGGTACACGCTGAGAATGCTGCCGCGAGGAACGTCGATCGACGGGATCATCTCCTGCTTGAGCGCTCCGGCGGCGTACACCCCCAGGCCAATGACGAGCAGGCTCAGCAGGAGGACCACACTGCGTTGGGCCAGGCTGCCCTTGGTAAGTCGGATCACGAGGCGAATTCCCTTCAGCTTGTGGCCACATGGCAGCCGCATCCGTTAGCCTACCCCTAACGATTTCTGCCAGTGACAAGGGGTTAAGTTGCATCGTCTACTGGACGTTGAATCGCTGGGACTGGATCCGTCCCGAGCCGCACTGTTGCGCGAGATCTTTGAACTCCACAGCCAGGTCCATGACCAGGCTCTGGCTATTGCCGGCCCCATGCCGATGCCGGCGGAGTTGACCATGCAGCAGTTTCGGGTGCTGGGCTTCATCGTCAAAGACCCGGGCATGACCGGTCACGAACTCGGTGTGAGTCTCGGCGTGAGCGCGCCCACCGCGAGCGGTCTGGTGGATCGGTTGGTGGAGAAGGGCTTGCTGGAGCGCGCCGATGATGCGACGGATCGGCGCATCCGGCGGTTGCACATCACCGAGGAAGGAATGGCGCTCACCCGACAGTTGGACTCGCTGCTGCAACGGGCCATGATCGAGGTGATCAAGAACACGACGGTCGAGGATCTCGAAATCATGCGTGCCAGCGCCGTTGCCATGTTGTCGGCGATGGAGCGGACCCTGCGGGATCGTTGACGCCGCCCGCCGCAGCCATCACGACGGCGTTTCGTCACTGCCGTCACCCGACACGCCGACGACACGCCGAGGGTGTCGAAAGTTGTCGAATTCAGTTCACCAAAAGTCTTGCGCGTCGTTGCCGATCAGGCTAGAAATTTCCTTACCGGATCGCTTCGGCGGCACGGTGATCAGAAGAAGGAAGTCGATCTAAATCGGGCTCTTCGCTCGTCAAAGCCTCGGTGATGAGGGGTGGACCGGCTGGTAGCTTCTGATCGGCCTCGAAGCATCACGTCGACGTCGAGGGAAGGCCCTGGAGACTCATACTCGCCGGGGCCTTTTCCCTTGTCCGGGACTGATTGTCGAGCTCAGGCCGAGGGGGCGTCGTCGATCTCGAAGCTCACCGGGGTGGGCAGCAGGACGGTGCGCGAAACCGTGCACAGTCGGTCCTGGGACCGCTGCACCGCCTGCGGAAGCACCTCTCGGGCGCGGTCGCCGTCCACTCCTTCGGGGAAACTGATCCGGAACCGTGTCAGCACCGAACCCAGGTGGTTGCCCTGCTCGTCGCTGACCTTGTCGGCGATCACCTCCACCTCGAAGTCGGTGGGCTCGGCTCGCCGGCTCGTCAGGTAGTCCACATCGATGGCTGTGCAGCCGGCGACCGCTGTCAGCAACAGTTCGACGGGGCTGAAGGCGGCGTCGGTTCCCTCACCGAAGACGAGCCTGCCGCCGCGCTCATTGGAGGCCTCGAAGCGTCGCTCGCCGATTCGTCGCACCTGCACTGATCTGAGATTGTTCGCATCCACCGCTCTATTGTGGCGCCTCGGCGTCGGGGGTAGGGGGCGGGTAGGCAACGCTGACTACAGGGATGGTTGTGACAACGATCCCCGCTGCGGGCCTCCCCGGATGCTGTCCGGGCTCTCTAGAGTCAGGGTCGTTCGAGACCGCCAGGTTTCGAACGACAGCTGGGAGATCTACAGGAGGTGTTTGTGGCCCCCCTAAGCGCAGCACCGGTGGTAGCTGAATCCACACCGCGCCGTCGGATTCAGGTGCCCTCCTGGTTCGTCCTGGCTCTGGCACTGCTGGGTGCACTTCTGGCGCTCCTCATCGGAGAGTCCGAATGCACCCAGCTAGCCAGTGTCAGTGCAGTTTCGATGAATGGATTACCACCCCTGGAATGGTTCACCCCCTAAGGGCTGGACAAACACCCGAGTTTCCGGACCGGTGATCAATGGCGATCACCACCTCCGGACTCGGCCGGGGCGGCCACGCAGTCCCCGCGGGCCGCCCCATAAGTCCACCTCGTGATTCGCCTGCGGCGTCGACTCGTCCTCGAAATTCATCGCCGGAGTGGCCTCGCTGGTCACAACTAATGCCCGACACCCGAAAACAGTGGGTGCTCTCTGTTCTCGTTCTCGGGCATGATGGGGTCTGGCGGCGCACATCTCGGAATGTGATTGGGCGGAAGTCACCGTCAGCTTGACGCCCACGAGGAGCGGACCCTGACCCCACCGACGCGACGAAGGCTGCTGGCGCTGATCAACCCCGCAATTCCGGCGATATTCATCGAAGGCGGCGTCGGTACGCACAAGGCCGCGCTGTTGCGGTCCTGGGAGCAGCAGCCGTCGGACGAAATTCGACTCGTGGTGGAGTTCGACCCTCGACAGTCGACGCCGGCAGCCATGGCCCGGCTGTTGGCATATCAACTAGCGCTCGCCGGAGTCCCGCAGGACGAGGATCCGGGCGACGAGACAACGTGGGGTGCCCTGTCCCACCTGCTGGCCACTGCCGTGGACGCTGTCGACACCGCCGTGGTGCTGGGTGTGCTGCGCATGGACGAACTGCCCAGTGAAGCCAGCTGTGAGCTGATTCGGTTGGCGGGTTCGTTGGCGGGCTTCAACCTGGTGGCCACTGCCGTCGACGCGCAGGCGCTGGTCCGGGAAGCCGTGGCCGGCGATGTCGGCCACCAACTCATCGGTGACCGCGATCTCGCCTACTCCCATATCGAAACTGCGGGCCTGCTCGCCGAGCACATTCCTCATGCCACCGACGACACCGTGCGAGCGGTACTGGAGGCAACCCACGGCATTCCGGCGCTGGTCGAACGCGTGATAGCGCTGTTCCCCACCGAGTGCGTGGCCGGCACGATCGATCCGGCGCAGGCCGTGGCCGGCTGGATCCCGGATCGCCAGGGCGCCAAGGAATTCTGGAATGAAGTGCGGCAGTTGGCGCAGGCGTCACGGTTCAGTGTCGCGCTGCTGACTCGCATGTTCGGACGGGAGCGGGCTGCCTACCTGTTCGACCGGCTGCCCCGGATGGGCTTCGGTGCCGTCGCGGAGTCGCCGAGTGGCGAATGGCTGTTTCGGTGGTATCCGGTGCTGCGCCAGCATCTGCTGCTGAACTGGCACGCCGACGTCTCCACCGAGCAATTCGAGGCCGATCGGGCCGCTATCGCGGAGGCCGCTGCCGCGAGCAGCGATCCGGAGTTGGCCTTGACGATGTTGGTGGCCAATTATTCTCTGCCGGAAGCCGAGAAGTTCTGCGATGCCTGGCTGTGGGAACTGTGCGACGCCTCGGCTCGACACCTGTGGACCGAGATGACCGGCATCGACCCGCAACTGTTGGCTCAGTATCCGAGCCTGCTGGCGACTGCGACATTGCTCCAGCCCGGACGGGGCGAGCCGTCCACCGACGCCGCTGTGGCGGCCGTCCAGCAGGAGTTCCTGAGTGGGGCCATCACCGGCAGCGTGAAGGATCAGATGTTCCGGTTGGCGAAGGCCGCAGTGGTGGCCTTCGGAACCGGTGAGTTGGGCATGGCCACCCGGGCGGTCGTGCGCTGGGCCGGTCTCCTGGAGGCCCATCCCGAGGAGGTGCGCGACGGCGTCCCTCCCGAGCTGGTCTCCGACGGGCTGCTGGTGATGCGGATGCTGCTTCAGCTGGACCGCATCGACCTGGTGGCCAAGGTGGCCCGCACCTTGCTGTGGCCGCTGCGCCGTCAGCCGAATCTGGTCATCGGACGGGGTGATCGACGCCTCAGTTCCCTGATCGTTGCCGTGAGGATGACGGCGATCCTGTTGGGCACTTCGCGCGCGGACGTGAGCACTATGGAGGTGCTGCCCCGCCAGTACCACCGCGAATACGACCTGGCCATGAACGCCATCGTCGACGCCGGGGAGGCCTTGGATCGCGGTGACCTCGCCAGCGCAGAGGCCTTCACCCGAGTTGCGTCGTTCCGGCTGCCGCGGGCAGCGGAATGGTCGGTGCTGGTCTACCTCCGCACCATCGCGCTGGTTGCCCTCGGTGACCGCGACACCTTGGAGGAGTTGGTCGACGAGGTTCTCGGGGATCCTCGGTGGGAGGCGTGGCAGCATCACCCGGAGGCCCCGGGCATGTTCGCCCTGCTCACCGAGTCATTGCTGCAGTCCTCGATTCAACTCGGCCCCCGCTCCTCGGCGGAAATCTCAGCATTCGTCAAAGCGCTGCCGCCGGGGGCGCAGCACCGGTGGTCGCCGTGGGGCAAACGGATGCTCGAGGCCTGCGTGCTGGTCGGGGCTGGTGCCGCCCGTGGCCCGATGGTCCCCACCGACGAGGAACTGGAGCCGGATACCCCGAGGATCGGTTGGCACTTGGGTCTGATCTCGGCCATCAACAATCTGCGGGCCGGTGAGGAAGCCACCGCAGTCTCGGTGATGCTGCGCGGTGGTGCCCGGCTGAAGTATCAGACCGCCCCGTGGCCGATGGTGTTGGCCACCCGTGAAGAAGTGGTTGAGCTCATCGAAGGATTGCCGACCAAGACGCCGCCGCTGATCCGCAGCAGCCTGTCGTTGGCCCGGGGCTATGCCGGAGTCGAGCCCCGCAATCGCAGCCGATTGCGGCTGGCCGAGCGGGAAATGGAGGTGCTCGACGGGGTGCGTCGTGGCCTCACGAATACCGCCATCGCGGCGGAGCTGTTCGTCTCGGTCAACACGGTGAAGTTCCACCGGGCCAATCTCTATCGCAAGCTCAACGCCACCAGCCGCGAGGAGTTGCTCGCCGAGGCGCTGCGACAAGGATTGTGACGCTGCGACACCGGTAATGCGGCGGCGATGACGAATCAGGGCAAAGGGAAAGGCCCCGGCGAGTATGAGTCTCCGGGGCCTACCCTCGACCAGAGGTGATGATCTGGATCGATCAACCGAAAACCACCAGCCAACACATCCCTCGCATCACCGGGGATCTCGATGGCAAGCCATCGAACGGCTGACTTCCTGCTTCCGATTCCCGAACCACCGAAGTGATCCGGTACCTAGATTTCTAGTCCTTGGCCACGGTGACGCGCAAGAGGTTTACGCCCTCGAATTCGACGAATTTGAGGGCGTTCGGCGTGTCGTCGGCGTGTCGGGTTACAGAAGTGACGACGGCCTGGAATTGGTCGGCAGCAGCGACCTCAGCGGTCGCACCGGGTGCCCGGTTTCCCGATGCGGCAGCGTCCTCAATCGAACGGCTCGTAGCCGGCCGCCTGGCTGGCGTCGCGTTCCGTGATGCGGACCAGGGCGATGTGACGGCGCCACAGCAGTCCACTCAGCCCCATCAGGACCAACGAGCCGGCCGCGAGCCCGGTGAAGGAAAATGCCAAGAGCGGCGCCACGATTCCGGAGATGGCGGCATTGCCCAACAGCGTGACGAAATTCTGCACCGACGATGCAGCGCCGCGGGTGTCGGGAAAAAGGTCGAGCATGGCCAGCGTCACCACCGGGAAGGTCAGGCCTAACCCGAAGGTGAGCACGGGCAGCGCCACGATCGGCCACGGCAACCCCTGGGTGCCAGGGATCAGGCTGAACGCCAGATTCACCACGCCGGCACTCAGGCTGATCACATAGCCGATGCTGGCCTGGCGCACGGGACTGATGCGTCCGGCCAGATGACTGCTCGCCCACGATCCCAACACCATGCCGGAGATCATCGGCACGAACAGGATCCAGAAGTCGCCCTCGCCCAAGCCGAGCAGGGTCCCGATCACCAGAGCCGCAGCCGAGATGTAGAGGAACATGGCGCCCATATTGAGCTGCGCGGTGAAGGCCAGCCGCCGTCCGCCCGGGTCGCGCATCACGCTGATCAGCCCGGCCACCAGTGGCCGTGGCCGAAACGCAGTGCGCCGTGATTCGGGGTGGGTCTCGGCAAGGAAGAACACCACCAGGATCAGGATGACGAAACCGACCGCGACCAGGAACCAGAAGATCCAACGCCAGCTGCCGAACACCAGCAGTGCGCCGCCGACCACGGGAGCCACCGCTGGTGCCAATCCGAAGATCATGGCGATATGGCTCATGGTGCGCTGGGCCTGCGCGTCGCTGAAGACATCGCGCACCATGGCGCGGCTGATGATCACCCCAGCACCGGCACTGATGCCCTGGAGAGCCCGGAACACCAGCAGCACCCCCAGGCTCGGAGACAGCGCGCAGCCCACCGAAGCGGCGATGAAGACGATGGTTCCGGCGATGATCACCGGCTTGCGGCCCAGGGCGTCGGACAGCGGGCCGTGCACCAGGCTCATCACCGCGAAGGTGAGCATGTAGACGCTGATCACCTGTTGCAGTGCGAATTCGGAGACACCCCACTCGGCGGAGAGCTGGGCGAAAGCCGGGAACATGGTGTCGATGGAGAACGGGCCGACCATGCCGAGCCCGGCCAGAATCACCAGAAAGAGCCCGTGGCGTTCGTTCCCGGCCGTCGTCGGGGCCAGGGGTGGGGTGCTCACCGAGGGATTCTTTCACGATTCAACGAGCGCCGCCCGGCGGTGTGGAGGTGCCCGACTAAGCTCGCCGCGTGCGCACCCCACTCACGAACCCCGACCGATCAGGCGTACTGCGGGTGTGTTTCGTCTCGATGCACACCTCGCCGACGAGTTCGCCGGGTACCGGCGATGCCGGCGGAATGAACGTGGTCGAGCTCGCCGAGGCGTTCGCGCTGGCGCGGCTGGGCCATCACGTGGAACTGGTCACCCGCCGCAGTTCGCCCACCGACGAGGCCTGTCGGGAACTCGTGCCGGGGGTGATCCTGCGCCACCTCGATGCCGGACCGCCCGCCCCGCTGCCCAAGAGCCTCATCGACGACCACATCGACCAGTTCAGCGCGGGGCTGGCCGAGCTGGGCCCCTACGACGTCTACCACTCCCATCACTGGATGTCGGGAGTAGCAGCGTTGCCGGTGGCTGCCGCTGCCGGCGTCCGGCACGTCCAGAGCTTTCACTCGGTGGCGGCCCTGCCCGGCGCCGCGCTGGACGCCGGCGAACCTGCCGAGTCGCCACGCCGGGTCCCGGGCGAAGCCTTGGTGGCTCGTCGTTCCGACGCTGTGGTCGCCATCTCAGCGGCGGAGGCCCGCACTGTGATCGAACGCTGTGGCGCCGATCCGCAGCGCGTGCGCATCATCAGCCCGGGGGTGGATCACGAGCTGTTCCGGCCGCTGCGTCCGGGCGAGCCTTCCTGGCGGCCGCCCGGTGGTGTCGGGTCCAACGGCTTCCTCGCCTTCGCCGGACGCCTGCAGCCGCTGAAAGGCGCGGACCTGGCGATCACCGCACTGGCCGGCCTCGACCCGCAGCTGCGGCCCAGGCTGGTGGTGGCCGGTGACGCTTCGCAGGATTTCGCCGACTACCCTGCCCAGTTGCGCCGGTTGGTCGACGAGGCCGGACTGGCCGATGACGTCGACTTCTGCGGCCCGCTGTCGAGACCGGAGTTGGCCCACCTGCTGCGCAGTTCCCGGCTGGCCTTGGTGCCGTCCCACTCAGAGACCTTCGGCTTGATCGCCCTGGAGGCACAATCCAGCGGTGTGCCGGTGGTCGCCGCCTGTGCCGGGGGCCTGCGTGAGGCCGTGGCGCACGGCGAAACCGGCTACCTGGTGGAATCCCGCGATCCGCTGGCGTGGACCGCGGTGTTGCAGACATTGCTGGCTGATCCGGTCACGCTGTCCAGGCTCGGTACGGTGGCGCGGGTATATGCGCGTCACTTCGACTGGGTGTGGACGGCGCGTCGATTGGCCGCCTGTTATGCCGAGCTGACCGAACCGCGGCCATGAACGCGGCAGGGCAGCTCATGAATGCCGAATCGGTGGTGTTCTTCCATGCCCATCCCGATGACGAGACGCTGAGCGGCGGAGCTCTGCTGGCCGCCCTGGCTGCCGCCGGACGCCGGGTCGCGGTAGTCACCGCAACCCGCGGTGAGCAGGGTGACGTGGTTTCCGGCGTCGACGTGGGTTCCGATCTGGTCGCTCACCGCGAGCGCGAACGGGCGGCGGCTTTGGCCGTCCTCGGCGTCACGGTCGACGCGTGGCTGGGCGGTGAGCGTCGCTACACCGATTCGGGGATGCGTTGGATTCGGCCCGGCGTCGCCGGGCCTGCCGCCCAGGCTGCTCCCGACTGCCTCAGCAGCGCGCCGGTGGCGCAGGCGGCCGCGGATCTGGTGGAACTGCTGCGCAGGTTCGGCGCGCAGGCCCTGGTCAGCTATGACGCCGTCGGTGGCTACCACCACCCCGATCATGTGGCCTGCCATCGGATCGCTCGGGCCGCCGCCCAGGCCGCCGGCGTGCCGCGGTTCGAGCTGCTGTCTCCCGAGGTGGTGCCCGTCGACGGCGCGCAATGGCTGGATCATCCCGAGCAGCGGGATCGTCTGCTCGCGGCATTGCACTGCTATCCCAGTCAGTTCAGGGTGGTCGCTGACGAGATCGTGCATGTCGGCGGTCAGCACCAATCCATCGACACCGGGGTGTGGTTGTTTCGTACTTGATCACGGAATAGGCACCGTGACGCTCGCAGAATTGCCAGAATCATGGCCATGACCCCAGAGGAGCCGAGAATGCGCAGAGTTGCAATCGTGGGAGCCGGGCCGTCCGGCCTGTACGCCGCCGGACAGTTGGCAACCCAGACCGACGTCGAGGTGGCTGTCGATATCTACGATCGACTGCCCACTCCTTTCGGCCTGCTGCGCTACGGCGTCGCACCCGACCACGAGAGCGTCAAGTCGGTCGCCAAGACCTTGGCTGCGGCATTCGATTCGCCCCATGTGCGCTACTTCGGTCTGGTCGAGGTGGGCACTCAGGTGCGTCCGGCCCAGTTGTTGGAGTGCTACGACGCGGTGATCTACGCCTACGGCTCGGAGAACGACCGCAAGCTGGGTATCCCGGGTGAGACCGAGTTGGACGGCAGCCGCTCCGCGCGGGAGTTCGTCTCCTGGTATTCCGGCCACCCTGATGCACACGCCCAGGATCTCGACACGGTTCGCAATGCGGTGGTCGTCGGGGTCGGCAATGTCGCTGTGGACGTGACCCGCATTCTGCTGAAGGACCCCGAGGAACTCAGCGTCACCGATATGCCGGAGTCCGTGCTGGCCGAGCTGCGACGCACCCACGTGGAGAATGTCTGGCTGGTGGGTCGTCGCGGTCCGGAGAATGCCTCATTCACCAACAAGGAGTTGCGCGAGCTGCTCGAGTTGGACGGCGTGGACACCGAACTGGTCGGTGCCGACCTGACCGCCATCGATGTGGACCTCCTGGACCGCAAGGCGCGGTCGAATGTGGAGTCCATTGCGGCTGCCATCGCCGAGCCCAAGCAGGGCAAGCGGCACCTGCATCTGGTGTTCAATCACCGCCCGGTGGCGATCAAGGGCGTCGAGGGCGTGACCGGCGTGGAATTCGAGTCGAATCTGGACGGCTCACGCTTCGAGGTCCCTGCCGACTTGGTGCTGCGCTCGATCGGCTATTTCGGCAACCCGTTGCCGGGCGTTCCCTTTGCCGATGGCCGCATTCCGAATCTGGAGGGTCGGGTCACTGAGGAAGACGGCAGTAGCCGTCCCGGCGAGTACGTCACCGGCTGGATCAAGCGGGGACCCAGTGGCCTGATCGGTGCGAACCGCAAGGATTCTGCCGAAACCGTGGCGCATCTGGTCGCAGATCTGCAGCAGATGCCGCAGCGGGTCTTGGCTGACCCGGAGGAACTGTTGGTTGAGCGCGGCATCAAGGCGAGTTCGCTGGCCGACTGGCGTCGCATCGATGAGGCCGAGATCGCGCGCGGCGATCTGCGTGGTCGCGAGCGCACCAAGATCGAGGCCTGGCACGACCTGCTGGATCTGGTCTTTGCCGAACAGGAAGAAGCCGTCGGCTGAGTCCACGATTCAGGAGCACGATCAGTTAAGCATTTAAGCCTCCTTTGAGGCGCACCCCTGAGCCGGTGATTTAGTGTGCAAGTATGTTTCGAATGCTCCCGTTGGAATCCGGCCTGTTCGACACCATCGGCGGCCTGCCTGTGCATCCGCTGGTGGTCCACGCCGCTGTCATGCTGCTGCCGATAGCGGCCGTGGCGCTGATCATCATCTTCTTCGTGCCGCGCTGGCGAAAGCAGTATGGGTGGCTCACCATGATCGCCATGGCAGCCGGTGTCGGAGCAGCTGTGGTGGCCAAGGAGTCCGGTGAAGCCCTGGCTGCGCGCGTCGGCTTGCCCGAGCAGCATCAACAGCTGGCCAGCATCCTGGTGCCGATCGCCGTGGTCGCCTTCGTGGTGTCAGCCCTCTGGTTCTGGCTGCAGCGCAAGGCCGATGCGGCCCAGACTCGCTCGATTGCGGCCAGAGTCGTCGGTGTGGCGGCGATGGTGCTCGCCGCCGCCGTCATCGTGCTGACGGTGTTGGTCGGGCACAGTGGCGCGACGGCTGCCTGGGCGGGCACGATCGCGGCCTCCGACACTCCCAGCGCCGCTCCCGCCACCTCGACGCCGGCCACCTCGACGCCGGCCAGTTCGACGTCAGCCAGTCCCACCCCTACAGCGTCGGCCACCAGCTTTAGCATGGCCCAGGTGAAGCAGCACGCCTCGGCGTCGTCATGTTGGACCGCGATCGACGGCAAGGTCTACGACGTCACCTCCTGGATCAGTCAGCATCCCGGTGGACCCGCGCGCATCCTGAGCTTGTGTGGCACCGACGCCACCAGCGCCTTCCACGCGCAGCACAGCACCCAAGCCCGACCCAACAGTGTTTTGGCAGGTTTCTACATCGGCACGCTCGGCTGAACGTTCCCTCTCGGTGATTGAGGCCGGCGGGCCCGGCAGCACCGGCAGCACGCCGGTCTTTCGCCACCTGACCGCGGTCACTGAGTTCGGGTCGCCGGTCCTAGGCTGGTCGAGTGATCAAGCACATCGTGATGTGGAACTTTGCCGACCGTGCGGCCGACGCCGACAAGGCCACCAACCTGAAGCTGGCCGCTGACCGGCTCAACGCCCTGGCGGGTGCCGTGCCGGGCATGCTCAGCCTGGAAGCCGTCGTCCCGACAGCGCCCTTCGAGCACAGCTTCGACCTCGTGCTGTACTCCGAATTCGAGACCGCAGCTGCCCTGCACGCCTATGCCACCCACCCCGATCACGTCGCCGTGGCGCAGTTCATCGCGCAGACCCGCACCGAGCGGGTCTGCGCCGACTACGAGCTCTAGTGCTCCGGGCCGAAGATCAACCGTTCGCTCGCTGCCACGATCAAGTCGTAGTAGGCATTCGGTTCGATGATGTCATTGCCCCAGAACCCGAAGCGCTCGGTGAACAGGATGCCGGAGAGCATGTGCCAGGCGGCGACGCCGGTCACGACCGTCTCCACGCTGATCTTCTCGCCGGTCGACTCCAAGAACTCATGCATCTGGGTCAGGTCGATGGTGTCGGGCACCGGTGGCAACTCGATCATCTGGCCCGATGCCTCGATATCTGCGCCGAGCTTCACCAGCAGCCGGTGCAGGCGGATGCCTGAGGTCATCGTCTCACTGGCCGGCACCGTGTAGTCCCGTGGGGGGGTGCCGTTGATGAGAACCCACTCGTGGGGGTGCTCCACACTCCAAGCCCGTAGGGCATAGGCGAAAGCCCGCCACCGGCCGCGTAGATCATCAGCAGGCACTGCGTCGTATGCCGCCTCGACCGAATCGGCCATGTCGCTATAGGCATGGTGGAACAAGATGTTCAGCAGTTCTTCGCGACTGGTGACGTAGCGATACAGGGCGGATGGAACCAGGTTGAGTTCTCTGGCCAATCCGCGCACCGTGAGCGCCTCTTGGCCGCCTGACGCGAGAAGCCGGCTACTCGCGTCGAGAATCGCCCGCTGGGTGATCTCGCGCCGTTCTGCTCGGCTGGTCATAAAACCTCCGATTGTTGGCTGGGACTCCCATCCTGACACGCCGATCAGCTTTCGGCATGGCCTGGCGCGCAACCGGGGAAGAAACTTCGGTAACCCCGTTCGCCGAACCGGCGTTTTTCTTCACTGGAAAGGGGCCCTAGGATTGCGATGGTTTCGCTCGCCGACATCGTTCGGTCGGGCCTAGACAAAGGACGCCAGATGGATTCGATCAGCCGTCGTACGGTCATGCTGGGCACCATCGGAGCTGCCGGCGTAGCGGTTGTGGGCTGCAGCAGCCAGCCGCCGGGACAGTCTGTGGCGCCGGATGCCTCCAGCACTCCCACACCGACGGCCGACACCACACCGCGATGGCCGCTGACGGGCGTGCCGCTGGCCGCCGGCGACGACCCTGCGCATTCTGCGGTGGCCGTCAAGGTCGCTGACAATGAGCGCGAACACATTCACCAAGGCATGCTCGTTCAGCAGGGCATCAACGAGGCCGACATCGTTTTCGTCGAGAACGACGGCTATTCGTCGCTACCGTCCGGTGAGGCCGGGACCCGCTTGGTGCCGATCTACCATTCGAAGTTCGCCGACGCGGTGCAGGCCATCCGGTCAATGCGCCCGGTGGACGCGGCGCTGTTCTCTCCGATCACCGGCGTGATCGGAGACACGGGCGCCTTCCGATGGGTGATGGACTACATGACGTCATTCCCCGACTACTACGTCTCGATCGATTACGCGCACGGCCGCTCCAAGGGCTACTACTCCATCAACTCGAAGTATGTCTTCACCTACAAGGGCGGCCGCATCTACGACAAAGCGGTCATGTGTTATCCGGCCAAGTTGTCACAGGCTGCTCCCAAGCGATTCAAGCAGGGACCGCAGCAGGCCTACTTCCCCTGGGCCAATGAGGCAGAGGCCAGCACCGCAACGGGAGCACCGGCGAACAAGGTCAAAGTGCCCTGGGCCCAGAAGATGAACTGGACGATGTCCTACACCTGGAACGACAAGAAGCAGACCTACGAGCGCAGCATGCCGTGGGGTCCTCATCTCCTTCAGGGAAAGGAGCGAGTCACCACCGACAATATTCTCGTCATTCTCGCCCCGATCACCTACGGTCACATCAACACCAAAGGCAAGATCTCGGCCGGGGGCGCCCATCCGGAGCCGATCTACCACCTGATCGAAGGCTCGGGGAGCTTCTACTACGCCCACGGCGGCAAGTACGTTCAGGGTACGTGGAAGAAGGGTGCGATCAACGAGCCGTTCCAGTTCACGCTCAGCGACGGGTCGCCGTTGAAGATGGCCCCCGGGCGCACCTTCGTCGAACTGCCCGGTGACAAGACCAAGGTGAAGTTCACAGCCTGAGGCTCGGGCCGATAGCTGGATGACTGATCCGCCATGCGGGATGACAGGAGCACCACCACGGTGTCCGCGGGAGTCACAGATGAGTGAAGGGTCTCAGCCCGACCCGAGGCGGCGCGTGCTGTTCCTGTTTTCCGACACCGGCGGCGGCCACCGTTCGGCAACCGAAGCCCTGGTCGAGGCGCTCGAGTTGGAGTTCCCTGGTCGCTTCGATACGACCATGGTCGACTTCTTCCGTGAGTACTACCCGAGTCCGCTGAAGTTCGCCCCCGAGTTGTACCCGCCGATCTCGCGGGTCCCCAAGGCGTGGGGATTGTCGTGGCGGGCCTCCGATGGCCGCGGCCGCAGCAAGGCTGTCTCCACCCTGGCCTATCCCTACGTGCGTCGCGCCACCAACCGCCTGCTGCGGGAGAATCCGGCCGATCTGATCGTCTCGGTGCACCCTTTGGTGAACTCCACGATCATGCGCGCCATGCGGCGTGCGCCGCGTCCCTATGTCACCGTGGTCACCGATCTGGTCTCCACCCACGCGTTCTGGTTCGACCGACGCGCCGATCTGGTCGTGGTGGCCACCGAGGAGGCCCGGCGCAAGGCCATCGAATACGGCATCGCGGAGGGGAACCTGCGCGTGATCGGGCTGCCGGTCTCCGACGCCTTCAACAACCCGATCCCCGATCGGGCGCAGTGGCGCACCGACCACGGCTGGGCGAATGACCGTCCGGTGATCCTCATGGTCAGCGGCGGTGACGGGATGGGGCCGGTGCGACGGGTGGTCAAGGCGATCAACGAGGCCCGGCTACCGGCGTCGCTGGTCGTGATCTGTGGGCGCAACGAGGAACTGCGAACCGACCTGAGTCGAGTGGCCTGGAACATTCCGGTGCACTTGTACGGCTTCACCAAGGAAATGCCGGCCTTCATGTCGGCAGCAGACATGTTGGTCACCAAGGCCGGTCCTGGGTCCATCAGCGAGGGCTTCATCTGCGGTCTGCCGATGGTGATCTATGCCCGCCTGGACGGTCAGGAGGACGGCAACGTGCAATATGCCGTTGACCAGAAGGCCGGAGTGTGGGCACCTCGTCCGCGCGAGGTCGTCGAAACGTTGCGCACCTGGATCGACGATCCGCAGGCTCGTGCCGCGGCAGCCCAGGCCAGCTCGAACGCCGCCCGTCCGCTGGCCGCCCGCCAGATCGCCCGCGTGATCGCCGATCAGATGGGCGTGCGCTAGCCCCACCCCTGGCTTTCTCGCCGGCCACGGCATTCGCCCTCGAACGGGAATGGCCCAGCCGAAGCCTGAGTGGGTTCAGCTGCTGACAGTGGGGTACTGGAGTCGCCAGGTACTGTCGAAGGCTGAGTCGAAGGAGTGACCAGCAGTTGGACCAGAACACCATCAAGGCCCCGCCAGCCAAAGAACCGATCACATTGAGCTTCTCGTTGCCCCAGATCATCGGGGGAGCTCTCGCCGCAGCGACCGCCGCCGCAGTGGGGTCTCAGCTCGGCGTGGCGGGAACCATCATCGGTGCTTCGGTGGCCAGTGTTATCGGTGGTATCGCCGGAACTTTGTACAGCGCGGGACTGGATCGAACCCACCGCCGTGTCGCTGCGGCGCTTCGACGAACCTCTGGACAGACCCAGACCGCTGGCGTGAGTGAGGACCCTCTCTTCGCTGAGGATGCCTCCCCGGGGCAACCCGTCGAAACGACGCCGACGCTCACTGCGCCGTGGCGCCCGCCAAGCCGTCGTCGACTGATCGAGCGCATGGTGCTCAGCGCTGCGGCCATCTTTCTGGTGGCGGTCACCGCCATCACGGTGGTGGAGTTGGGCCTCGGTCGAACTCTGACCGGGGTGGCCGGAACCAGCATCGGCCGCCTCAGCCCGGGCGGATCCACGAATGCGACAGCGACCGCCCAGCCCACCGCCACAGCAACCAAGACGGTCACCGCAACGGCTCAACCCACTCCGACGATCGAGCCGACCCCTGATCCCCGCACTCCCACAGCCACTGCGGATCCGACCACTCAACCCACTGCGGTCACTCCGCAACCGGTGCCGTCGACGAGCTAGTCAGCGGCTGGTTTTGGATGCTGGCTGTGGGCCTCGCCGAACCGGCATATCCTCGTAGGAGAGGGGGCGTGTTTTCGTGTCACGGGTAGCGATCTTGGTCGTCGCGGGCGGTGTGCTGTTGGCCTTGGTGATGGGCAGCGGGCCAGTGAACTCCCCTCGAGCGAACTCCCCGGAGTCAGCCCCCCGAGCGCGCGCGATCGCCGCGATCAAGCAGCCGAAAGCCCCCACCGACCCGAAGCCGACGAAGAAGGTCAATTGCCGGCGCGCGAAGTGCGTGGCACTCACCTTCGATGATGGTCCCGTGTCCCAGACCACGGAGGTGCTCCGTGCGTTGCGCCAGAGCGGTGCCCGGGCCACCTTCTTCGTGCTGGGCAACGAGGCCGTCCACAATGCCCAATTGCTGCGTCGAATGGTCCGTGGGGGCAACGCGGTGGGTAACCACTCCTGGGACCACGCCATGTTCACCCGGCTGAGTTCGGCAGCCATACGGCGCGAAGTACAGCGCACCCAGCGGGTAATCACTGCGGCCACCGGAACAACCAACAATCCGGTCCGAGTGCCCTACGGGGAGAACGATGCCCGTATTCGCGGCGCAGTCACCCGATCCGTGCACGCCCCGACGGTGCTGTGGTCGGTTGATCCCCTGGATTGGAAGTACCGCAACTCTGCGACGGTGTGGCGCAATGTGATGCGCGCGGTGCGTCCGGGCGCCATCGTGTTGCTTCACGACATCCATCCGACCACCCGAGCCGCCGTCCCCAGGATCATCCGCTCGCTGCAGGCGCGAGGCTATGTGTTGGTGACCGTGCCCGAATTGTTCAACGGACACCTCAAGGCCGGGCGGACCTACTTCCGGCGCTGATCAGCCGCGTCCGCGCGCCTGTTGATAGCGCGCCAGGGCCTCGGCGCGTTCGACTGCGTGATCCACGATCGGCTGCGGATATCCCTGCGAGTAGCCGGCGGCATCCGCCCACGGTTGATGTACCCGTATTCCGGTGAGGTGGGATAGCTCCGGCACCCAGCGGCGCACGTAGGCGCCTTCGGGATCGAATCGTTCCCCCTGAGCCGTCGGGTTGAAGATGCGGAAATAGGGTGCGGCATCGGTTCCGGTGCCGGCCACCCATTGCCAGTTCTGAACATTGCTGGCTTCGTCGAAGTCCAACAGCTGCCGAGCGAAGTGGTCAGCGCCGTATCGCCACCATATGTGCAGGTCCTTGGTGAGGAAGCTCGCGCTGATCATCCGCACCCGATTGGGCATTCGGCCAGTCTGGGCCAGTTGCCGCTGGCCGGCATCCACGATGGGGTATCCGGTGCGTCCGCGATGCCAGGCCGCGAAGGGGTCTCCGGGCGGATCGTAGGTCAGCGGCAGCGGATTCAGATCCGCACGCAGCGAATCGGGTCGATGCCAGGTGACATCGGCGTAGAACTCCCGCCACGCCAGTTCAGTGCGAAATCGATCCGAATCGGCATCGCCGAGTTCCCCGATCGCGGCCAGCAAGCTGCGGGGATGCAGCACCCCCAAGGCGAGATAGGGCGACAACAGCGAAGTGCCGTCGCGATCGACTCGGTCGCGGTCGACCGAATAGTCGGCCCGCCGATCCCGCAAGAACTCCAGCCATTGCGCCTCGGCAGCGTCCTGTCCGGCCGGGGGCAGCGAAATGGGGCACTGGGCCGCTGCGGCGACCAGCCAGTCCCACGCGGACGACTCGGCAGCGCTCGACACGAGGCGAAGACCGGTCGCTGCCGGTGCCGGGTGGGGCCAGCCATGATGCAACCACGCCTGCCGATAGGCGCCGAAGACCCGATACCCCGCGCCGTGCTGCGTGCGCAATCGGCCAGGACTGACCGCGTAGGGACTACCAGTCGCCACCCAGTCGACGCCTTGCCTGCGCAAGGCCTCGCGAACCAGAGCGTCGCGGCGGGCACCCTCAGGCTCGGTCTCACCACTGACGTGGACCGCCGTCACGGCGTACTCGGACGCCAGCCGAGGGATCACTTCGGCGGCATCACCCAGCCGTAGACACAACCGGCCGCCCAGGTCGGCGTTCAACGCGTGAAGGTTCGCTGCCAGCCACCCCAGGCGCACCGGTCCGACGTCGGTGATCAGCTTCGGGTCCAGCACGAAGCACGGCAGCACTGCTGCGGTGGCTGCTGCTGACAGGGCGGGGTGGTCGCGGGTACGGAGATCCCTGCGAAACCACATCAGCGTGGTCATGGCGCCCACTATGCCCCGACCCAGGGCTCGGACTCAATCGGTCCAGCCGTGGGTCTGGACGGTTATACCACCGGTATGTACCAACCGTGCTGCGAGCCCCCGCTGGGTGAGCCAGCGGGGCGCGGCATCGCCGAGCGCGAGTGCTGCCATCGCTGCGGCCTTGGCTCGTTCGCAGCTCGGTGCGGCGACGGTGAACACCTGGCAGGAGTACTCAGCGGTATCCCAACAGTCACTGGCGACCACGTCACCGCACCCCGCCGTGTCGAGGTCGGACCGCGCGTTGTTTCATGACTGCAGCCTCGGGTTCCAGGCTGAGCGACGGCTGTGGTGTGGCTCGGTGTTGAGTGTCAGTCGAGCTAGGCGGTGGAGTGCCGCGCCTCGACCGAAAGTCCGGTTCCGTCGGCGACCTCGGCGTCGGGCATGATCTCCGATTCATCCCGGACCCGCTTGGCAATCCGGCTGAGCGCGACACTGGTGATGTTGAGGAAGTTCGCCAGATCCCGCTGCGTCACTCGGTCGATCAGCCCAGGCTGCTCGGCCAACAGATCGCGATACCGCTGCTCGGGAGTTCCCCGCAGCCACGCGACGTCCATCTGCAAGGTCGTGGCGTGCAGGCCACTCACGGTGGCGATCAATCGGGCCCAAGCCGCATGCTTGGCGGCCAGCTGATTGATCGTGGCAAAGGGGAGCCGCAGCAGCAGGCATGGTTCCAGCGCCGTCATGGTGTAGATCGACTGTGCTTCGGCGGCGACATTCAAGGTACGGGTGCGAGGGTGCAGGCTTCGTGCCAGGGCGCGTTGCGCACCGTCCATCGACAAGGCGGGTAGCGAGGCCATGATCTCGCCCTCCTCGGAGAAGAACACGGTAGCGAGCCGACGGCCACCGTCCACCTTCATCTGCGACTTCAGGAGGCCGCGCTGCACGAAATAGACGTAGGGGTGGGCCTCACCGGCTCGGAACAGCACCGCGCCGGGCTCCAGTCGTACTACTCGGATTTGGGCTGCTGCTGCCTCCCATTGGGGCAACTCTCCGGACGACGCGTACGCCTCCAGAAGAAGCCGCAGGCTTCTCAGGGCGTGCGCGGTCGACGCATCAGCTACGTTCATGACCCCTCACATACGTGATTGCTGGTGGGTGCGCTCTCCGTACCGCTGTGTGAGTAGGTTAGCCCGTGACTTAGGATCTGGACAGTCTAGGAGAGCGGAAACCACACGTTTCGGGCGATCATGAAAGCCAACGCAGCGATCGACGCCGTCACGATCCACAGCTGTCGCTGCCCCCAGCGTCCGGGAAGACGCACCGCAGGGCCGCCCAGCGCCGTGATCGTCCAGAAGCCGGCCAAGACGCTCACCACGACGAGTACGACGAAGATGAACTGGTTGGCCGACCACGCCGCGAGCAGGTCGCCGCTGAGCAGGCTCATTCCCAGATGCGTCGAGCCACACAGAGGGCAGGCTGTCCCGGTGAGGCTGCGCCACGGGCATGCCAGGCCGAAACCGGTGACGCGAGAGACGATGCTCGCACCAACCCCGACCCCGACGAACAGGGCGTACCCGCCCAGGTTCTGGCGGGCCTGGACGGCTGCTGCTGCGGTCGATGTCACGCCGCAATTATCGACCGCTTTCCGATCATCGGCGCCTAGGCCCTAGTATTCGGGGCAACATTGCTCTACAGGGAGAACAGCATGTCTGATCAGAGTCCGACCAGCCCGGATCCCAGCGACGCGGTTCCGGGATACACACCGCCGTCGAACGAGCCCCCTGCGTACACCCCGCCGCCGGCTAGCGACCCATATGCCGCGGCCCCCGGCGCCTACCCACCGCCGCCAGCCCCGGAATACTCCACTGCCTATCCGCCGGCGACCACGGGTGCTGCCGGTGCTGTTGTGGATTGGCCCAAGCGCGCACTGGGTGCCCTCATCGACTACGTCGCCCCGGCGATCGTTTTCGGCGTGGTGGGTTCTATCATCAGCAACGCGGTCAGCTCGACACTGGGCAATATCATCGACACCGTCCTGGTCGCCGCCTGGTGGGCCTACCTCGGCTACCTGTCGGGCACCTACGGCATCACCCCGGGTCGTGCCATTGCCAAGACGAAGTTGATCAGCGAGGAGACCGGTCAGTTGATCGGGGTGGGCCAGGGCATTCTGCGCCAGCTTGCTCACCTGCTCGACTCGCTGGCCTGCTACATCGGCTGGCTGTTCCCGCTGTGGGACGCCAAGCGGCAGACCTTCGCCGACAAGATCGTCAAGACCGTGGTCATCGACAACTCCGCTGATCCCAACGCGGGACAGATTCGCTGGAGCTGACCACGACGAGCTCGCTGTGATGTGGGCGCCGCCATCGGACAACGATGGCGGCGCCCAATCCAATTCTGAGAGATTCGCCGGGACTCCGTAACCTTTCGGGAGCGACCAGCGGTTTCCCCTGCGAAAGGCGGCAGATGGAAAACAACCAGACGGACTTCGACCGGCTCTTGGCCGGTCAGGTTGCTCCTGACGACCCCGCATTGGGTCGTGTTGCCGCATTTCTCGACCAGGTGCAGGCCTCCCAAACGATGCCTGATGTTCAGCAATTGGCAGATCCCCATCTGCGGCTGATGCGTCAGGCCACCAAGCTGGAGACGACGGAGTCACACCATCCGCACCAGAGTCGATCGGCCCGTCGATCCCGGCGAATTTTCATCGGTGCCGTCGCCGGAATTCTTGCCGGAATCACCGCCGGGGTCGGCGTGGCCGCAGCCAGTGGAACTCAGGGGCCACCGTGGATCTCATGGTTGCCCTGGACCGCAGCGACGAACTCCGCCGGGGCGTCCTCGGGCTCGTCAATGACCCCACCCGGGAGCCCCTCGAATGGGCAGAGCCCGTCCCGTCAACCGGGCGCTCCTGCCGTGACGGTGCCGCTCCCCACGACAGTCCCGAGTGAGGTGCCACCGCACGCCACGAACCCTGCCGCTGATCCCAGCAAGAGCGACAAACGCGTCGCCGACCCGTCGAAGGGCATCATTCCTTCAGCGACCAATCGTGGAAAGTCGAGTGCTGCACCGGGTCACACCAAGACCGCCGTCCCGCCCTCCGTCAAGCCCACCAGCAAGGATCGGGCGTCCGAGGTGACGGACAAGGTGCCCGACAAGGCACCCAAAGGCTGAACTGGTGAGCCGATTCCCCTGAGGTGTTCACCTCATCTCGTGCCCAGTTCTTCGAACGCCGGGTTGGCATCCCCCGCCGACCCGGCGTTTCCCTGTGCGTTAGCCTTCTCTTGACCGCCACCAGACACTTGGACAACGCTCATGCCCATTGGCCCACGCTTCCCTGAGGTGCTGCGGGCTGCGTCTGACGGAGTCGAGGGAGCTTGGTCGGAGCTGTATCGAGAGTTCGCACCGCAGTTGTTGCGATTCCTGCGAGCCCAAGGCGCGACCGATCCGGAGGACCTGCTCGGTGACTGCTTTGTGCAGATCGTGCGCAAGTTGGGCGACTTCAGCGGTGACGAGACCGGTTTTCGAACTTGGGTCTTCCTCATTGCCCGCAACCGATTGGTCGATGAATGGCGCCGTGCGGATCGGCGCCCCACGGTGCTGCGCGCCGATCCCCTGGTTGCAGCTTCCACACCGACCACTATCGTTCCCGGCGCCGACGAGGCTGCGATCGCACGGGCCGGTCTTGACGAGATCCTGGGGCGCCTCACTCCCGATCAGCGCGCGGTGATCTTGCTGCGATTCGTGGACCGCTTCTCGTTGGCGGAAACCGCTGAGATCCTGGGTCGAAGTGAGGGCTCGGTGAAGCTCCTTCAGCATCGTGCGATCCGGGCGCTGCGGCGGGACCTGGCCTAGCAGCGGCGCACCCAGGCGTTCAGCGAGAGATGCTTGAGGACGGTGCTGAACCCCGACGGCGCCCGTGTGCAGATGCTGTCGATCCGACCCCGGTATTCGATGTGGAAGACAGCCTTCCCCGCCCGCACGAAGGGACGGTAGGCCGAGCACTCGTGATACTGCAGGCATTGCTCGTTCACCGCGAAATCCACCATCGGCAGTGCGGCCTTGATGAGCTTCAGCCCGTTCTTCAGACCGATCGAGAGGCCCAACTTGTGGGCGGCCTTGCTCAGCGCCTTCAGATAGGCGAGTTCGGCTTTGCGGGTGATGGGGAAACTGGTTCGGGCCTGGTAGCCGTCCATGTTGTCGGGGTCGACAGCATCGAATCCCTTGGCCTTGCATAACTTCAGGCGCGCAATCATGATCGGCATCAGGATCGACCGCTTGCGGATGTCGAGCCAGCGTTCGTTGGGCCATCCGTCCAGCTTGGCGCCGATCACCGAGGCGGGGAACTTCTTCTTGTCGGAGCGCCAATCTTCCCAGGCGCCGGCATTGAAGTAGCAGATGACCCGCTTGCCGGAGCGCTTCAGGCTGCGCACGGTCGCCGTGCGGGTGTCTGCGCCGTCGAGATCGATGACCTGTGCGCTGCCGACCCGGAGCTTCCCCGAGTACTGGATCTGGAAGCTCGTCCCCGGGCTTGGGCGCCATCGCTGAGCCGCCAGAGTCGTCGCCGCCGGTACAGCGTCGGTCTCGGCGTCGGTCGGGGTCTCGCTTCGGGGGGCACTGCCGGCAAAGGTCAGCAGCCCCAGCGTGACCAGCACGGCAATCGGGCGCTTCATCGTTCTAGTCTGCCTTGCGGGGTGCTGCGGTGGGTAGTGCCGGTGAGGACGCCACCTCGGCGATCTGATGCAAGCCAGTCGCCAATTCTGCTGCGGTGACGGCGCCGAAGCCGAAGACGATGCCGCGCCGGCTCCCGGCCTGTGACCAATATTGCGACAACGGACTGACCACGACGCCGCGGGCAGCCAGTTCCGAGACGACCTCGGCCTCGTCGCGTTCGGTCTCCACCACTGCGTGCAGGCCGCCGTCCATGGGATAGACGGCCAGGCCTGGCCGATCCCGTAGGGCGCTCACGACCTCGGCGCGGCGTCGGCGGTAGCGCTGCCGCATGCGTTGGGTGTGGATGCGCAGCGCGCCTACCTGCAGGAATTCCGCGATGGCGCGCTGACTCACCAGGCCTTGAGGTTGACCCAGATCGCTGCGGATCGCCGCCACTGCGGGCACCAACCATTGCGGGAGTGCCAGAAAGCCGGTGGCCAGCGCGGGGGTGATCGTCTTGGACAAGGTGCTCAGCAGCACGACGCGGCCATCGACGGGGTCGTCGAGTGCAGCCAACGCCGGTAGTGGTGAGGAGGTGTAGCGCAGTTCAGAGTCGTAGTCGTCCTCGACGATGACCACGCGATGATCGTGCGCCCACTCGAGCAGTTCTTGGCGGCGATCCATGGGAAGCGAACCGCCCAGCGGGTATTGGTGGCTCGGCGTCACCAAGAGCAGCTCGGGTGCCTCGCCCTGGGCCGGCAGTCGGTTGGTGATCAGGCCGTGCTCATCGACGGGCAGTGGCACGACGCTGGCGCCGTATCGGGCCGGCACCCGGCGCAGCGACGGGTAGCCGGGGTCTTCGACGCCGACCCGGAATCCGGGCCGTTGCAGAGCCAGCAGGATCAGCGCCAAGCCATCGCGTCCGCCGCCGGTGACGGCGATGCTGTCGGGATCGCGCACCAGGGCGCGCATCCGGCGCAGGTGGTCGCTCCAGGCGCGTCGCAATTCCGGCAGACCTAGACCGGGGGGTTGGGCGTCGGCTGGTGCGTTGGCGGCCCGTCGCCACGCCGCCTTCCATTGCGGTCCGACCAGATCCCCGGTCCACGGGCGCCCCGGGCGAAGATCCAGCAGCGCCGCCGGAGCCGGTTCGCTGCGCCGGGGTTTCGGCAGTGGAGCGGGCGGATGGACCCTGCGCAGTTGCGGGTTGACCACCGTGCCCTGTCCGGCGGCTGCGCTGACGTAGCCCTCGGCCAGAAGTTGGTCGTAGGCGGCCACCACCGATCCGCGCGAGACGCCGAGGTGCTGAGCCAGGGCGCGGCTGGACGGGATGGGGTCTCCGGGGGCGAGCACATCGGCCCTGATCAGGCCCCGCAATTGGGCAGCGACCTGCTCGGGCAGGGTGCCGTCGGCGGGGTTGATGCGAAGCGGCAGCGTGATCTCCGGTGTCCGGCGCATGCCCTCAGAATACTGGACTAAGCGAAGTCGAGTATTTCTGGCACTTCTCAGTAGTCCAGTAACGAAGCACCATGGACGCCGTGACGACACAACTAGGAACTCCGACGGTCAAGCGTGGTTTGGCCGACATGCTCAAGGGTGGCGTGATCATGGACGTGGTCACTCCCGAACAGGCGCGCATCGCCGAGGACGCCGGCGCGGTGGCCGTGATGGCTTTGGAGCGCGTGCCGGCCGACATCCGCGCCCAGGGTGGCGTGGCGCGGATGAGTGACCCGGATCTCATCGCGGCGATCATCGAGGCGGTGTCGATCCCGGTGATGGCCAAGGCCCGCATCGGGCACTTCGTCGAAGCCCAGGTGTTGCAGGAGCTCAAAGTCGACTACATCGACGAATCCGAGGTGCTCTCCCCGGCCGACTACGTCAATCACATCGACAAGCACGGCTTCACAGTGCCTTTCGTGTGTGGTGCCACCAACCTGGGCGAGGCGTTGCGGCGCATCACCGAAGGCGCGGCGATGATCCGCTCCAAGGGGGAGGCCGGCACCGGCGACGTCTCCGAGGCGGTGAAGCACATCCGGACCATTCGCGCCGAGATCGCAGCGCTGCAAGCCACGCTGGCGGCCAACCCTGACCAGTTGTATGTGTCCGCCAAGGAACTGGCCGCCCCCTACGGACTGGTCCGCGAGGTGGCCGAGACCGGCAAGCTGCCGGTGGTGCTGTTCACCGCCGGCGGTGTCGCGACACCGGCCGATGCCGCCATGTTGATGCAGCTGGGCGCCGAAGGCGTCTTCGTCGGCTCCGGCATCTTCAAATCCGGCGATCCGGCCAAGCGCGCCGCCGCAATCGTCAAGGCGACCGCTGCCTACACCGACGCGTCCGTGATCGCCGAGACCTCCCGCGGTCTGGGTGAGGCCATGGTCGGCATCAACGTCGCCGACGTCCCCGCCCCCCATCGCCTCGCCGAGCGGGGTTGGTGATGCTCACCGCTCCCCTTTCGGTCGTTCGCTGCGCCCCAGGGTGGAGCGAATGACCAGTTCGGGAGCGTTCGGTGGGCCGACGGTGGGAGTGTTGGCGCTGCAGGGCGGGGTGGCCGAGCATGTCGAGTTGCTGGAAACGCTGGGGGCGCGAGTCGCGGCGGTGCGGACGCCGCGTGACCTGATCGGGAGCGATGGAGTCCGCGTGGATGCGTTGGTGCTACCGGGCGGGGAGTCCTCGGTGATCGATCGCTTGCTGCGCACTTTCGAGCTGTTCGAGCCGCTGCGCGAAGCCATCGTCGGCGGTCTACCCACTTTGGCGACTTGCGCGGGACTGATCCTGCTCGCCGAGGAGGTCCTTGATCCGGCACCGGGTCAGCAGTCCCTGCACGTTGTGGACATCACCGTGCGCCGTAACGCTTTCGGTCCGCAGGTGGCGTCCTCGGTGGAATCTCTGGAAACCACTGACGGTCCGGTATCGGTGGCCTTCATTCGTGCCCCAGAGGTGGTTCGTACCGGGCCTGGTGTCGCCGTCGTGGCCCGCCGCGGTCCGGCGATCGTGGCGGTTCGCCAGCGGGCTGTCACCGGACTGGCCTTCCATCCCGAACTCACCGGTGAGACCCGGTTCCATCGCCAGTTGCTGGGCCAGGTGGAGGCGTCCGCCCGGGCGTCCTGAGTGACGACTGGGTGGTTTTGCCACCGGCCATCGACCCGCCCGTCGAGCTGAGGTAGGCTCCTGCGACGAGGGGAGTACTTCGTCAAGTCACCCGCGGTCAATACGGATCCTCAATCCTCGCGGGTGCACCGCCTCAGCGGTGAAGGAGACCTCACAGTTCGACTGTGAGAGGACGACTACCCATGATTCACACCCTGGAACTCGGCATCGGAACCCCGCAGCTGTGGGGCATCACGCTGGTGGCTGTGTTGGCACTGTTCGTTGCCGACTTTCTCGTTACCCGCAAGCCGCATGAGGTGTCCATCACCGAAGCCATCGGCTGGTCGGTGTTATACATCGCACTGCCGGTGGCCTTCGGTGGCTGGATCTGGCTCCAATACGGCCAGCAGATCGGCTTTCAGTACTACGCCGGCTACCTGGTGGAGAAGTCGCTCAGCGTGGACAACTTGTTCGTCTTCATGCTGCTGCTGGCCTCCTTCGCCGTTCCCCGTGAGTTGCAGCAGCGCGTATTGCTGATCGGGGTGGCCGGTGCGTTGATGCTGCGCGGGGTCTTCATCGCCGTGGGCGCCGCCATGCTGGCCAACTTCGCATGGACCTTCCTGCTGTTCGGGGCCATCCTGCTGGCCACTGCGGTCAAGGTTCTCCGGGATGCCCGCAACCCCGCCGAGCAGGAGATCGATCCCGACCGGATGCGCGTGGTGCGCCTGGTTCGGCGGCTCTACCCCGTGACTGACGGCTACCGCGGCACCCGGATGAGCCTGATCGAGAACGGGCGCCGCGCGCTGACTCCGCTGGCGTTGGCCACCGTGGCCATCCTGGCGACTGACGTGGTCTTCGCGGTCGATTCGGTGCCGGCGGTGTACGGCATCACCGGAGACCCCTACCTGGTCTTCGTCACCAATGCCTTCGCTCTGCTCGGCCTGCGGGCGCTCTACTTCGTGCTGGAAGGTCTGCTGGGGGCCTTGGTGCACCTGGGCTATGGCCTGGCCGCCATCTTGGCGTTCATCGGCGTGAAGCTGGTGCTGCACTGGGCGCATGGCATCTGGCCGGCGGTGCCTACCGTGGCGACCGAGGCCTCGCTGGTGGTCATCGTGGCGATCCTGGCCACGGTGGTCCTCACCAGCGTGCTCGCCAACCGTCGGACGGCACGTCGCGAGGCCACCGACGTCGGCGTCGAAGCGCGCCCGGATTCAGCCAAGTTGCAGGATCCGGACGGCGGCCAGTAGCACCAACAGCAGGCTCAGTCCGGCGAACCCGAGCCACTGAATGGTGCTGCGGTTCTTGCGGGGCGCGTAGATGATGATCGCCGTCGCCGCCAGGCCACCCACCAGGCCACCCAGGTGGCCCTGCCAGGAAATGCCGGAACCCATGAAGGTGAACACCACATTGATTCCCAGCCAGATCAGCACTGTCCGGAAGTCGCCGCCCACCTTCAACGTCAGCAGCAACAGGGCGCCGATCAAGCCGAAGATGGCACCGGAGGCGCCCAAGGTGCTGGAGGAAGGCTCCGCGAACCACATCACGGTCACCGAACCGGCGAACAACGAAACCAGGTAGACCGCCAGGAACCGCGCCCGGCCCAGGGCGCGCTCCAACGGTGGGCCCAGGAACCACAGCGCCAGCATGTTCATGCCGATGTGCAGGATCTCGATGTGGGTGAAGCCGCTGGTGAGCAGCTGCCACCAGGCGCCGTCGGCGACCCCGGGCACCCAGGAACCGTCAGAAACCGTCCGACACATCGCAGCAGAGTGCACCGAGGGGTAGTAAGAGCCCGGCTGGGCGGTCGACCAGCACTGTCCTGTCGGGGATAGGGCCAGGAGTTGGCCCAGTCGGCTGCTCTGACCGCCGGTGAGCATGATCGCCGCCCACACCGCCACATTCATCACGATGAGGGTGATCGAAGTGATCATCGGATTGGTTGAGAGGCGGCCACCGAAAGGGCCCTGATTCTGGCGGGTCTGGCGGGCGCCTTCTCGAACACACTCCGGGCACTGGAAACCAACAGCCGCGCTGATCATGCAGTCTCCGCAGATCGGACGGCCGCACCGTTGGCAGGCGATGTACGTGGGGCGGTCGGGGTGCCGATAGCAGGCCGCGGGCGGCGGCGGTTGGGTCATGGTCGAAACCCTACCCGGCGAGTTTTCGGTGAGTGGAGATAATGGCGGTGTGAAACGAGTTGCGTTGGTGTTGGGTTCTGGCGGGGCGCGCGGCTATGCGCACATCGGGGCTTTGCAGGTGCTTCGCGAACGAGGGTATGAGGTCACCGCGATTTCCGGGACTTCGATCGGCGCACTGGTGGCGGGTCTGCACGTCACCAACACTCTGGATGCCTACACCGACTGGGTCACCACCTTGTCGGCCAAGGATGTTCGCAAGTTGCTCGACCCGGTGCTTCCGGGGCCGGGGCTGCTCAAGTTGGAGCGGGTGTTGGGTCGAGTCGACGAACTGCTCGATGGTGCTCTCATCGAAGACCTGCCCATTCCCTACACGGCCGTGGCCACCGATATCGGTGCGCGTCGGGAAGTGTGGTTCACCCGCGGGCCGCTGCAGGCCGCGATACGGGCATCGGTGGGTATACCGGGCCTGGTGACTCCGATCATGGTCAACGGTCGGCTGCTGGTGGACGGTGGCGTGCTGAATCCGGTCCCTATGGAACCGGTGATTGCCGCCGACGCAGACTTCACCATGGCGATCAGCCTCAGCGGTCCCAAGAAGCAGTCCGAGGTGCTCACCCCGGTTCGGGAGTCCGCCGAGCAGCGACCGTCCAATGAATGGTGGGATCGCTTCCTGCGCACGGCCGCCGGGGTGTGGGAGAACGAGTTCGTGGCGTCGATGATGACCCGCTTCAATCGCGGTGAGGGCACCGAGGCACAGACTTCGATGTATCAGGAGCCGCCGTCCGGGCTCGGCATTGCTGATGTCACCACTATGTCGCTGGACACGATGAGCGCATTGATCACCCGGTTCCGGCTGGCCGCCTTGCCGCCTGATGTGCTGGTGACGGTGCCCGGGGACGCGGCGAAGGTGATGGACTTCCACCGGGCGGAGGAGTTGATCGCTCTGGGTCGACGCCTCACCGAGGAGGCCTTGGACGCCGCCTTCGGCGATGGGGGCACAGTGCCTGGTCTAACCCCACCGATCGAACCGGCCATCTTCACCGAGTAGTGCGGTGATCACTCCGATTCGTCGGAGGCGGCGTCGGGCTCGGCGGCGATGCGCTTGGGGATCTTGATGGTGACTTCGCCGGATTCCAGATCGTGAGTCTTGGACCCCGGGCCGCCAGCCTCTTCATCGACGACAAAGATCTTCTCCAGGTCGCGCTGCTCCTGTTGGTGGCGCAATCCTGGTTGGAAGATCTGTAGAAAATCGCTCATGGCCCTCAGTGGTCGATCTTACCCGCGAGTTCTGCAGCGCGGTGGACGCCGATTCCTCGTAGTTGTTCCCACGCCAGTCGATGGTGGCTTGTGGAGTCGACGACCAACAGGGGCACCTCCCCGGGCTTGCGGGTATGGACCAGAACTGGAAGGCCGCGGGTGGGTTGCTCGTAGGGCAGGGCGGTCGCCAAGGTGCCCGGGAGTGGCAGCAGCCGCTCGCGGTCGGCGTCGTCCCAGGTGCGTGCGACCGCCGTCATGTCGGCCTCGCTGAGTTCCACCCACACCGACCACACGAAGGTTCCGAAGTCGTTGTCGTCAACCGGCAGTTGGAGGTGTCCACGCAAAAAGTGACGAATTTCGCCGTTGCAGGGAAGCAGGCAGATATCAGGAGTGAGTTCGGCCTCCAAGCGCTCGCCGACGCCGACCTCCAGCCAGGCGTCGGGGGCCATCGGCCCGAGCAACCGGGCCACATTTCGGTGCACCTTGTGGCAAACCTTGCACTCAAGGCGAGAGCTCCCTGTCAGTTGCCCCATGAATTCGATTCTCCCTCAACCGGCGCGATCATGCGGGCAAACAACCAACAACGCCGGGGCCATTTTTCGCCGACGCGCGCAGATCCCGTCCGAGTGGGTTCGGACGGGATCTGCGTAAAGGTGGTGGCTGGCTGGAACCGATCAGGCCGGTACCGGCTGGCCGATGAGGGCCGACTTCGCCGATTCGGGGAGGAACGATCCGGCGATGGTGTTCCGGGCCAGGGCCTCGGCCTGTTGTTCGGTGAGGCCGTTGTCAGCGACGAGAGCGGCCATGTTGGCGTCCAGGTAGCCGCCGAAATAGGCCGGGGCGTCGGAGGTGACCACGATGGCGACTTCTTCTTCGAGGAGCCGCGCTACAGGCAGATCTGCCTCACTCGCGACGTGCAGTGCTTTGGTCGACAGCGGGCTCATCGTCAACGGAATGCTGTAGTCGGCAAGGTAGTAGAGCAGATTGCGATCAGTCAGGGCGGCGGTACCGACCCGACCCACCTTCAGCGCGTGCAAGCATTCCCAGGTCGTGGCGTCACCGGCTGCGGCGCCGACATGGGCGACGGTGTGGAGACCGTCAGCGCGGGCTCGGCCGAACAGCGGGACCAGGTCTTTCGGTGATGCGTCCGGCGAAGACACGCACACCTCGACGGCGGTGATGTCGGCGCCCGCCGCTTTCGCCTGGTCGTAGACCGCGACAGCATCATCGACCGGCAGATCGACCGGGAAGTTCAGTACCAGGCCGGTGCTGACTCCATGGCTGGTCTGCGAGTCCTTCAACACGCTGCCGATGCCGTTGAGAACGGCCTCGGGTGCAATGCCGCGCGCCACGTGGCGCGCCAGATCGCACGAAATCTCCGCGTGGACGATTCCGATGCTCTGGGCTTTGGTCAGATAGGCGGTGGTGAGTTCAGCAAAGTCCTGTTCGGTGGTGAGCACCGCGGCGCTCGCCCGATAGAGCTCGACGAAATCGTGCACTGACTGGTAGGTGAAGTGGCTGCGCAGCTCGGCCGGATCGGCGTAGGGAAGCTCGATGCTGTTCCGCTTCGCCAAGGCGAAGGTCAGTTCTGGTTCAAGCGTTCCTTCAATGTGCACATGCAATTCGGCATACGGTGACATGTTCCCCTCCTTGAACATTGCGACTCGATGCTAGCTGTTGCTCGCCCGCCAGGTGCCGTATGTGTGAGGTTATCTGCGGGTTTTCCAATTCGGGCGAGCTTTTTGTCACCCAAAAGGGGGATAGCGCAGGAAGAAATCCCGTCGGCATCGCAGTTAGTTTCCCGGAATTGCAGTGGTGGCCGGCCAGGAGGGGTCCCGGCCGGCCACCACTGGGAACTCCGCTGGGCACCCGTTCGGCCCGTGAGTCACCATGGCTGAGATCGGATGAAAGTCCACATGATCGCGGATCTCCCGCGCGGCTGACCACCGAACTCCCCCGAATGTCGGCATCAACCCGGATCTTGTATCCGATCTCGGCACTCCAGTCAGTCAGCTCCGAGCCTGGTTCACCGCTCCCCCCCGAACATCCCCCCGGCTGTGCCTGGCTCGGCGTCGGCGCCTCCCGTACTGGTGTTTTAACTATAGATGCGCGGTTGATCAGCACCTAGGTGTTCCGCCGGAGTAATACCACGTAGCGATGACTGCGTAGCCTTCTGGTGGTCGTTATCGATTTGAGGGGATCGTGATTAGGACTCACCTGGCTGGTTTGATGGGTATAGGCGTCGCCAGAGCGCGCAGCAGGGCATGATTGTGCCGTGAGTGATGAGGCGGACACCATGGTCACCGATGGTGGTGATGCCGGGGGGTTCACGGACGCCGATGCGGTCTTCGTAACCGACCGGGTGGCGTTGGGCGCCGACTTGGCGGCGAATTTCCGTCGGGCCCAGACACAGCTCGCCGAACTCGTCGATGCGGGTATCACCCACATCGTGGATCTTCGTTCAGAGTGGAGTGATGAGGCCCTGGTCGGCGCGTGGGCGCCGCAGGTGGCCTACCTGCATCATCGAGTGGATGATGCAGGCCAGTTCATCCCGCCGGCGTGGTTCGAGGCGCTGGTGCAGTGGGTGCGGGAGGCCCTGGACTCCGACCCGGAGGCGAAGGTCTTCGTGCATTGCCACATGGGGGTCAATAGGGCGCCGTCTGCGGTATTGGCCATCCTGCTGGATCAGGGCGTCGGCCTGCGTGACGCTCTCAACGCGATCCGTGATGCGCGCCCGGTCGCGGTGATCGACTATGCCGGCAGCGTGATCAACTGGTACTGCCAGCGCAGCGACTGCGATTCCCGCACCAAGCGGAACCTTCGCCGTGCGTTGGTGCGGTGGCGGCATTCCCACCACATCGACGGCCAAGAGGTGATCCGTCGGATTCGTTCCCAGGAAACTCCGAACAGCCGCTGGGCTGTGCGGCTGGGGCCTGATGATCCTGAGACGCTCGGCAGGGTGCTGGCCGATTCCGGTGAGGTGGCCGTCGGGTTGACCATCGACACCGAGCCTGCGGAGCTGGGACAACTGGACGAGGTGCTCTTCCTCACCGAGGCGGGGCTGAACGGTCGGGCGCTCGTGGTGGGGCCCGCCCAGCAGGTGGAGGACGGCGGTTGGCTGCTCCCGGTGATGATCACGGACCTGTTCCGAGCCGTGCCGGTGGAACTGCCGGCGTCGGTGGCTGACTGGATGAATGGCGGGGCGAACCCGTGCCCGTTGAGCCAGGAGGAGTACTGGATGATCCTGGCTGCGCGGCGTGCGGTCGAGTGAACCCGGCCGCGACCGCGGTATCGAGCATTGAGATGGTGATTGTCCCCCGGAGGGGGGACATCTACGCTCAGCTAGTCAGAACTTCGCTGTGCAGGCATCGCAGGAAGGTCTTCATGAAACCCCAGATCACGATCGTTGCAGTATCTGTCGTTGCGCTCGGCATGACCATGGCGGTCATGCCTGGGATCGCGCAAGGCGCTGGGCCAGGCAGTGATTTCGCTGCGGCGCCATCGTCGGGACGGCTTAGCGCGACCCGCACACCCCAGGCTCTGGACGCCACGAGGCGCGTCGATGTGATGGTCCAACTCAGCGGCGACCCGGTGGCCGTCGTCGAGGCCAAAGCAGGCAAGAAGCTGACCCGAGAACGTCGCAATCAGGTGAAGACCACACTGCGCAAGGCGCAGCGCGCGCTGCGCTCCGACATCACCGCCGAGGGCGGTCAGGTGGTCAGCGAGCTGCAGTCGGCCTACAACGGCATGCGGGTGCGGGTGGCCTCGAACAAGATCTCTGAGTTGGCTGCACTGCCGGGAGTCGTCGGCGTTCATTCGCTGACCCCCAAGACCCTGGACAACACCACCTCCGTGCCCTATCTGGGTACCGGCGAGGCCTGGCAGAACAGCGGCGTCACCGGTAAGGGCGTCAAGGTCGCCATCATCGATACCGGCATCGACTACACGCATGCCGACTTCGGCGGTCCGGGCACTGCCGACGCTTTCGCTGCAGCCAAGGCCACCAGCACCCAGCCGGTCGATCCGGCCAGCACCTTGTTCGGCGCGAACGCGCCGCGGGTGAAGGGTGGCTACGACTTCGTCGGTGACGACTACGACGCCGAGGTTGCCGGTTCAACGCCCCAGCCGGACGCCAATCCGCTGGATTGTGAAGGACACGGCACCCACGTGGCCGGCACCGCCGCCGGTGGCGGCGTCGCATCGGACGGCTCGGCCTTTGCGGGCCCCTACGACAGCTCCACAGCGGATCTGTCGTTCAAGGTGGGGCCTGGCGTTGCCCCTGAGGCCGACCTGTATGCACTGCGTGTCTTCGGTTGCACGGGGTCCACCGATGTCGTGGTGGAAGCCATCGACTGGGCCGTCGATCACGGCATGGACGTCGTCAACATGTCGTTGGGAAGCCCGTTCGGTGGTCCCGATGATCCTGATGCGGTGGCGGCCAGCAATGCCGTCGCAGCCGGGGTCGTGGTGGTGGCTTCGGCCGGCAACTCAGGCCATAGCCCCTACATCACGGGTACCCCGGCCAGCGGTCAGGGCGTGATCTCGGTCGCCGCGATGGACACCGCGAGCAACCTGCCCAGCGCCTCGCTGCAACTGGCCAATGGCGACCTGGTCGATGCCATCAATGCCAACTCTGCGCCGATCTCGGCCGGAGGTTATCGCGTGGTCTCGGTCGTCGATGATCCGACCACCGCTGAAAACGAGTCCCTGGGCTGCTCGGTCGGTGCCTTCACCGCATCCCTTCCCGCAGACGACGTTCTCACCATCGCGGTGGTCTCCCGCGGCACCTGTGCCCGGGTGGCCAAGGCCATCTACGGTCAACAGGCCGGGGCCGACGCTGTGCTCATGGTCAACTCTGACGACCAATTCCCTCCCTATGAAGGGGAGATCACGAGCAACCCCGATACCGGGGAGCCCTACACCGTCACGATTCCGTTCCTCGGGGTGCCTCTCAACGATGGCCCGACACTGCGCAATGCTGACGGCCAGACGCTCACCATGGTGTCCGGATTCATCGACAATCCGGGCTACCGGGAGTTGGCTGGATTCTCCTCCGCCGGTCCGGTCTCCGGGGAGTCCGGGATCAGCCCGAACGTCACAGCCCCGGGTGTATCGATCAGTTCGGCCGCTGTCGGTACCGGAACCGGTGCCCAGGTCCTGTCGGGCACCTCGATGGCTGCACCCCATGTGGCCGGTGTTGCGGCTCTGACCGTTCAGTCCCATCCGAGTTGGAGCGCCGACCAGGTCGCCTCGGCAATGGTGACGACGTCCGATCCGGGCGGAATCTCGGGGTATTCGGTGACCGGAGCCGGGGCTGGTCTGGTGGATCCGGTGCAGGCGGTGAACACCAAGACCATCGTCACCGGTGACCAATTCCGAACCAAGGCAGGCAAGGTTCGTGAAGCATCGCTCAGCTTCGGATTCGCCGAGCCGAGCACCACCTACCGCGCCACCAAGACCATCACAGTGACCAATACCAGCGCTTCGGCGGCGAGTTACCGGCTGTCTTCGGAGGCCAGTTCGCAGTCGGTGGCCGGCACGGTGACGTTGTGGCCCACTGTGGTGCGCGTCCCGGCGCACTCGTCTCGCAAGGTCTCGGTGACGCTCAGCGTCCCGGCCGGGGCCAGCGGCTCCTCGCTGGGTGATGACCAGTCGATGTTCGCCCAGGTGTCCGGCTCGGTGATCCTGACCTCAGCTGCGGAGACCCTGCGGGTTCCCTATCTGCTGGTGCCGCGGTCGCAGGCGAAGGTGGCTGCCACCATCGGCCGTGATCGATCCCTTGGCACCGAGTTGCGGGCCGGCAAGGCTCAGGCCAGCACGACGTGGTCGCTGCGGTTGAGCAACTTCGGCGGCGCCTTGGATGCCTACGCCGATGTCTACACTCTCGGCCTGACCGACCCTGCTGATCTGTCCAAGAGTGCAGTGCGCACCGGCTATGACCTTCGGGCACTGGGAGTTCAGTCCTTCGACACCGGCGCCGACAAGCTGTTGGTCTTCGCCATCAACAACCATGACCGCTTCTCCAACCCGGCCACCAACGAATATGACGTGTGGCTGGACACCACCGGGGACGGCGTGGAGGACTACATCGTGTTCGCTGCGGATTCCGGTGCCTACCGGTCGGGCACCTTCGACGGCGTGACGGAAGTGTTCATCTATGAGATCGCCAGCGGGGCCCTGTACGCCAGCGGTTACCTGGCGATGGCACCGACCGACTCCAGCACGATCCTGCTGCCCGTGCAGGCCGCGGACCTGGGCTTGAGCGCTGACTCCGGTGCCTTCAGCTACACCGCGACCAGCTACACGGTGAAGGGCACCGACTCCGACGAGTTCGCCGGATGGGCCAGCTACGACCCGTGGAATCGGGCCATCGAGGATGGCGGCGGTGTGACCGTTGTGCGCAATCAGCGCGCTCAGGTGCCGATCATGGTGAACAATGCCGCCGTCGCTCAGCAGCGACCCAAGGGCGTGATGGTGGCGGTCTTCGACAACCGTGCGGGAGCCTCGGAAGCGTTGTTGCTCAGCCTGCGCTGATCAGCGACCCGGTTAGCGCTTGTCGCACAACCGGGGTGTCGGGCCGTTTCCGAAGCGGTAGTCATAGCCTTTGCCGTCCGCGCTGACCTTGGCGTGGACGCCGGGAACCAGCGCCTGGGTGTAGGCCTTGCCTGGTTCGGGACAGCCCCACGATCCGTCCGGCCACGTGACGGCGACAGCGCTGTCCACGGTGAACTCCGCGGTGACCCCTCGAGCGGCTAGATCGGCCTTAATCGCAGCCAACTGAGCGTCGCTGAGCGTGACCGGCGTGCCGGTCGACGGAATGGGGCCGGTGGTCTGGAAGCTGGGGCGTCCGCTGGTGGGTGGGTTGGTCATGTCACCTCCGGGTGCAGAGCAGCCGACGAGTACCACGAGCAGGGCAGCCGCCGCAGCGGCTGAGGCGAGCGGTCGCATGGTGCCTCCTGTTCGCCTTCAGCCTAGTGCGGTGCTGACTCAGCTGCCGAGCTGAGCGCTGAGAAGTTCCTTGACCTGTGAAACGGTGGGCACCCGACCGGACAGCACGACGGTCTCGTCGACGACCAATCCGGGGGTGCGCATGATGCCGTAGCCGGCGATGTCGGCGTAGTCGGTGACTTTCTCGAAGTCGGCGTCCAAGCCCAACTCGGCGGCCGCAGCCCGGGCCGCCTTCTCCAGGTTTACGCAGTTGGCGCAGCCGGAGCCGAGGATCTTGATGTTCACGTGATTCTCCTGTCAGCCGATGATGGCATTGAATAGGTAACCGACCGCGATGATGCCGACGGCCGTGACGGCGATGAACACGCCGATCAGCTTGGGTTTGAGAACGCGCCGCAGCAGGATCATCTCCGGCAGGCTGAGAGCCACCGTGGCCATCATGAAGGCGAGCAGTGTGCCCATCGGCAGGCCCTTGTCGTGCAGGCTCTCCACGAGGGGCAGGATGCCGGCCGCGTTGGAGTACAGCGGCACGCCGAGGAGGACCGCGATCGGTACCGCGACGGGATTGCCGGCCCCCGCGAAGCGGGCGAAGAAGTCTTCCGGTGCCCACCCGTGGATCACCGCGCCCAGGCCGATACCGGCCAGCAGATAGGGCCAGATCTTGCGCAGGATGCTGGCAACTTCCTCTCGGCCCATCTGCAACCGGTCGTCCCAGGTCAGCTCGGCGGTGGAGTCGATCACCTGCCCGCGGAGCTTGGTCTCGAACACGAACCCTTCGACCCAGTCTTCGAGGTGAAGGCGTCCGATGATCATGCCGGCGACGATGGCGATCATCAAACCGGCGCTGACGTACAGCAGGGTGGGGCCGATGCCGAAGAGGCCCAGCAGCAAGGCGATGGCCACTTCGTTCACCAGCGGGCTGGCGATCAGGAAACTCATGGTCACACCCAGCGGGACGCCGGCAGCCACGAAGCCGATGAAGGCAGGCACCGCGCTGCAGGAACAGAACGGCGTGACGACTCCCAATCCGGCGGCGAGCACATTTCCGACGCCCTCGCGCCGTCCGCCGAGCAGGGCGCGGGTGCGTTCGATACTGGCGAAGCTGCGCAGGACGGTGATGGCGAAGATGATGGCGACCAGCAGCAGCGTGATCTTGATCGTGTCGTAGCTGAAGAAGTGGAGCATCGACGGCCATCCGGTGGTGATATCCCACCCGAAGACGCCGGCGTACAGCCACGTCCAGAAGAACTCGTTGAGGGCGTAGAGCCCAACCACAACGACCGCGGCCAGGGTCAGTCCGCCCCAGCGGCGTACCGCAGGTCGCTGCAGGACTGCTTGGGTCACTGAGGGGTCACCAGCTCCGAAATCAGAGCCTCCACGCGCTGCTTGATCTCGTCACGGATGGGGCGAACCTTCTCGATCGGCTGGCCTGCCGGGTCGTCGAGCACCCAGTCCAGGTAGCGCTTGCCGGGGAAGAATGGGCAGGTGTCGCCGCATCCCATGGTGATCACCACGTCGGAGGCTTTCACGGTGTCGTCCTGCAAGAGTTTGGGCTGTTCGCCAGCGATGTCGATGCCGTCTTCGGCCATGGCGGCCACGGCGACCGGATTGAGCTGGTCGCCCGGCATCGAGCCTGCGGAGTAGACGGTGACACGGTCGCCAGCGAGGTGGCGCAGGTACCCCGCGGCCATCTGGGATCGGCCTGCATTGTGGACGCACACGAACAGGACGCTTGGCTTGGTTGCGGGGTCAGTGGGCACGGGGGACTCCTTGAATAGACGAATGTCTAAGCAGAATCCTTGCCCTTGTTTAGATATGTGTCAAGATAGAACGGTGTTGAGCGAACTCCCCATCATCGAGGCGCCGGTGTGTCGGCCGCGTGCTGACGTGCTCACCGCGGAGCAGGCCGCCGGCCTGGCTGGTGTACTCAAGGCGCTTGGTGATCCGGTGCGGTTGCGGCTGGTGGCTCTGATCACCGACGCGGGTCGCGTGTGCGTGTGTGAGCTGACGCCCCATTTCGATCTATCCGGGCCGACCATCAGTCACCATCTCAAAGTGCTGCGGGAAGCCGGCCTCGTCGATGGTGAGCGCACCGGAACCTGGATCCACTACTGGATCCGCCCCGAACTGGAACCGATCGTGCGCACCGTGTTGGCCGTCGAGCCGCCGCAACTCCCAGCAGGCAACTGAGAGATCACCTGCGGCCGGTGAACCCCGGGTGAGCCGCGTGAACGTATTCCACGGCGCCATAGGTGCGCCGGGCCGACTCCACGACCTCAAGACCGACGCCGGCGAGATGGTCCAGCGGGCGCCGCGTGAAATGCTCCCCGGAAATCGGGATAGTGAGCGCCTCCAGCACCCGCTGGCCGCCACGCACCCAGCGCGAAGTGGCCACGATGTGATCGGCCAGTAATAGCCGGCCCGATGGGCGTAACACTCGAACAAATTCCTGCAAGGCGACGTCGACATCACTCACCTCACACAGTGCGAAGGTGCACACCACCGTGTCGAAGGCGTCATCGACGAAGGGCAACGCCAGCGCATCGCCGACTTCGGCATGCAGCGCGAGTCCGGTGGCCTGGGCGCGCTCTTCAGCCAGCACCATCATGTCGCGGTCCTGATCGATCGCGGTGATCTCCACGGTGTCGGGGTAGTAGCGCAGGTTCAGTCCGGTGCCGATGGCTATTTCCAGAGTCTCGCCGACAGCGCGGCTGCACACCCACTCGCGGGCGTCCGGGAACCACTGGTGCTCCATCCAGCGCATCATCGCGTCGAAACGGGTGGCCTTCTTCGGTGCGTTCATGGTTCGTCCTCAGTCGGCGAGGTGTTGGCCGAGGAAATGGAGTTGGGCCGGCGCCACCGAAGTCCAGTACTGGGGGGTGTGGGCACCACGGCCGAAATCGGTCACCAATGGGCCGACGCCGGGTGTCTTTCGGAGCTTCTTGGCGAAGCTGACATTTCCCGGATAGAAGGCGTCCTGCTTGCCACACGCCAGGAAGATCGGCAGATCGGTGAGGCGCTCGGGATGGTTGTAGAAGTTGTTGCGGTCGAACTGTGCGCGGGTCATCCAGCCGGTCTCGGGAATCGCATCGAAGGTGGCGTAGCAGGGCGCACTCAACGGTGCGATCGCCTTCAGCTTGCCGTGCAATTCGTTGCTCGCCAGCCGCAAGGCCCCCCAGCCGCCCATCGACCATCCGGTGAGCGCCAGTCGCGAGGTCATCAGGCCATGGCGCGCCAACTCGGCGACGAACTCGTCGGCGACCAGTGCACCGGCATCGCGGGAGCCGGACTTCTGCCAGAACAAGGAACCACCATTGATCGCCGCAAGGGCGAAGCGCGGCGTGCCATGGTGGATCACAGTGTCGTAGAGGGCCTGGGAGTAGTGGTTCGCATCCAGATCGGCGATGCTGGCGCCCAGGCCGTGCATCACGATCGCCACCGGAAGGGGGTCGCCCTCGACAGTGTCCGGCGGGTAGTAGATCAGCCAATCGGCCGGGGCTTGCATCGCCTGCGAGTTCAGGGTGCCGCGAACGACAGGTCCCAGACCGTTGGCGCCCGGGGCGAGGGTCGGCGTGCGTGTGCCGCTGGGAGTGCCCGCGGTGGCGCCCGGGGGCATCGGGGCGCAGGCTGCCAGCACCGGAAGCAGCGCGGCACCGGCTAGGAGCGTTCGGCGGCTGAATTGAGCCGACGAACCAGCGTCAGGATCGTTCATGACAATCACTTCGATAGGGGGGACGTACTGATGATGTCAGGAGTTCTCGGGCCAGGCCATGGGCCCTTTCACTCACTGGAGTATTTGATCGGGTCGACTCAGCTCGGAAAAGTGGACCGCCACCAGCGACCCATGGGCCCGGGATTGTGCAAGGTGTAGGACTTCTTCAGGTAGTCAGGGACGGTCCATAGCGCCTGTGTGCCACCGTGGAAGGTCGCTGAATCACCGGCATGCAAGGTGAACTGGTTGCCGCGGTAGTCGATATAGACCTCGCCGTCCAGAACATAAACGGTCTCATCCACGTCGAAATGCCATTCGAAGGTCGTGGGGCCTGTACAGGACCACAGACCGTGGCTGATACGTCCGTCGGGGCTGCGGGAAATCTCGACCGAAGCAAAGGTCGGTTCGCCGGAAAGAACCCAATCGGGGTTCACCGTGACGGGCGAGAGGGGGGCTTCCAGCGCCGTCTCCGACGGGGGCGGGCTACTGGCGACGAACTGGCCGGTCTCGATGGCCAACGTCGCGCTCGCGGTGACGGCGACCGCAACAGCGGCGGCGATCAGCGCGCGTTTCACGAGTTCAATCTAGCCAGAGGGGGTCGCCGTTGTCTCGTCGGCGACCCCCACGCTGGACTCAGATAGCGCCGACCAGATCGATCGACGGGACGAGGGTGGCGGCGCCCTCCACCCAACGAGCCGGGCATACCTCGCCGGGGAACTCGCGGACGTGCTGAGCGGCGCGGACCTTGCGAACCAGCTCGGCTGCGTTGCGTCCGACGCCTTCGGAGGTGACTTCGAAGAACTGGATCACGCCGTCTGGATCAACTAAGAAGGTGGCTCGATCGGCCAGACCGGAATCCCTCAGGTTGTCGAAATTGGTGATGACCTCCCGGTTGGGGTCACCGAGCATGAAGAACTCCACCTTGCCGACCTGGGGTGAGGAGTCATGCCACGCTTTGTGGACGAAATGGGTATCAGCGCTGACCGAGAACACCTCGACGCCCATTTCTTGCAGCTCGGCGTAATGATCCTGCAGATCCGCCAGCTCGGTGGGGCACACAAAAGTGAAATCGGCGGGGTAGAAGAAGAAGACCGACCACTTTCCGGCGGTGTCGGCTTCGGTGACGTCGACGAATTCGCCGTCGCGGTAGGCGGTGGCGCGGAATGGCTTGATCGTGGTGCCCAACAGGGACATAGAAGATCCTCTCAATTCAACGGGTGTCGACCACGGTAATCGGCCACCGGTTTCGGCCGAGTAACCGGCCAGGCGGTGAGAAGGGTCGGTTTGACCCCGATCCGGCACGGTGCTAGGCGCGTTGGAGGTACCTCGGCGGTTGGGCTGTGCAGCTGCGGAGCATGGAAGACGCTTGTCACAGCGGGAATGCTGAGCTCGGGTGCGCTGGGCGCCTGGTGGGGTGGAGTGGAATCGCCCGCCCTGTCGGTCAGCCGGGTCCGCGGTGGTCCGCGCTGTGGTCGGAATCCATCGGTAATTCAGCCCCCGAGGCATTGGCCGCTTCGGCGAGCGCTGCCTCCGCAACTGCCGGGTCCAGGTCGATACTGGGGCCATGTTGGTTGCATTCTCAGTATCCCCCTTGGGCACATCGGAGTCGGTCGCGGACGCGGTCGCCGCCGCAGTCCGCATCGTCCGCGAATCCGGACTGCCGAACCGGACGGACTCGATGTTCACCACGATCGAAGGCGAATGGGACGAGGTGATGGAGGTGGTAAAACGCGCCACTGAGGCCGTCGGTGCCTATTCCGGACGGGTCAGCCTGGTGCTGAAGGCCGACATCCGGCCCGGCCACACCGGCGAGCTGGAGGGCAAGGTTCAGCGAGTCGAGCAGCGGTTGGCCGCCGACCAGGGCTGAGGGGAGCTGCCCCTAAGCTGCCGTCCATGGGTATCGGAATCATCGGGCTGGGACGATTGGGTGGACCGCTTGCGCGCGGCCTGGCAGCGGCGGGTATCGCCGAGGTATACGGCTTCAGTCGAAGCCGCGACAAGGCCGAACAGATCGCGCGGCAGGCCCCGGGTCTGGCTCTTCTCAACTCGGCCGCCGACGTGCTTCGGCGCTGTGATCCGGTCTTTGTCTGGATGGCGCCGGGCCAGGTCAGTGAGGTACTCACTGCGAATGCCGAGGCACTGAGCCACCGTCCGATCCTGGTGAACTGCTCGCCAGGCCAAGATCTGGGCGCTTTCACCGATCGCTGGGTCGACACCTATCCGAATGTGAACTCCGCAACCGGGCAGGGGTCGACGCTGGTGAGTTGGGGGCCGGGACTGTCCGAGCCGGACAAGCAGCGCGTCCGCGATCTGCTCAAGGCGGTGGGGGCGGTGTATGAGGTTGCGCCGGCCCACCTCGACGCCTACTGCGCGCTCACCAGCAACGGACCGGCCTTCTACGCGTTCATCCTGCAAGCCTGGGCCGATACCGTGGCCGAGCGGCATGGTTTGGATGTTGATCTGGCCCGGTCGATGGTGCGTCAGACCATGGTGGGGACGGTGGCACTGCAGGAGGCCGAAGGGATCGACGCCGCTGCGGTCATCGCCCAGGTGGCACACCCGGGCGGCAGCACCGAGCCGGGGCTGGCGGTGCTGGCACCGGACTTCGGGCCCATGGCTGAGCGGATGCTGCAGGCCATGGGCCGGTGGTGAGTCGGCGAAGCAGTCAGTCCGGCAGGCCGAAGGGCAGCGTCGGGTTGGCTGCGGCGATCGCCACCAACCGGTTGTACTTCGCGATGCGTTCGCCGCGCGCCGGGGCACCGGTCTTGATCTGACCGCAGCCGGTCGCCACCGCCAGATCGGCGATGAAGGTGTCGGGAGTCTCTCCGGAGCGGTGGGACACCATCTGCCCGTAGCCGGCCTCATGACAGATGCGCATCGCGTCCAGGGTTTCGCTGACGGTGCCGATCTGGTTCACCTTGATCAGGGCGGCGTTGGCCACGTGGTCGGCGATGGCCTGGGTGATGATGGCCGGGTTGGTGCAGAAATTGTCGTCGCCGACCAGTTGAATCTTCTCCCCCAGGGTGGCGGTCAGCTTCTGCCAGCCGGCGTTGTCGGCCTCGCCCAGCCCGTCCTCGATGCTCCAGATGGGAAAGCGGTCGATCATCTCGGCATAGCGGGCGATCATGGCCTCGCTGCTGAAGCTGGTGCCGTTGACCCGGTAGCTGCCATCGGCCTGGTAGAACTCCGAGGCGGCCGGATCCAAGGCGATGGCGACACCTGCCTTGCCGGTGGGGTAGCCGGCGTCGGTGATGGCGGCGACGATCAGCTCCAGCACTTCTTCGGGTTCGGCCAGATTGGGAGCGAAGCCGCCTTCGTCGCCGAGCCCGGTGGCGTGACCATCGGCGGCTAGACGCTTCTTCAAAGCGGCGTACACCTCGGCCCCGGCGCGGACGGCTTCGGCCATCGAGGGGGCACCGATCGGGCAGATCATGAACTCCTGGAAGTCCAACGGGTTGGGCGCGTGGGCCCCGCCGTTGAGCACGTTGAAGCAGGGCACCGGCAGCCGGTGCGGCTGGCCGAAGCCGGGCAGCCAGTCGTACAGCGGTGTATCTGTTGAGGCTGCCAATGCCCGTGCCAGCGCCATGGAGGTGCCGATGAGCGCATTGGCGCCGAGTCGGGCCTTGTTGGGGGTGCCGTCCAGATCGCGCATGGCCTGGTCGACCTCGGCCAGGCTCGACCACGGGTGCGCGGTGAGCGCAGCATTGAGCTCGGAGTTCACATTCGCAACCGCGGTGAGGACGCCACTGCCGCCGAAGCGGGCGGGGTCTGCGTCGCGAAGCTCGACCGCCTCGCGGGTGCCGGTGGATGCTCCCGACGGCACGCCGGCTTCGGCGACGGTCCCGTCGGCCAGAGTCAGGGTGACCGCGAGGGTCGGACGCGCCCGGGAATCCAGGATCTCCAGCGCACTGACGTGGGTGATTTCGAAAGCCATTGTCGGCCCCTTTTCCCGATCACGGACTCCACGGTGGAGTCTCGGTGGTGGCCGCGGGGTTCCTCGGTGGTGGGGCGGGCCTTCGGCTCGTCACCGCACGGATGCGACACGGCACACAGCTAGGGACTGTTGGTCGCGCCTGCGACGGTTCGGTTCGGGTGAGCCCCACCACCTGATTTCGACCCTACCTCGCCCGTGCGTGGCTCGTCGGAGCGCTGCAAAATGGTCACTGCGTGAAACCGGGGAGGTCACGATGTGGTCAAACTGGCTGGTGGAGCGCTGTCCCTGGCGCGACCCGCGCATGTGAAGTCCTCGTGACGAACCCCGCTGTGCCCTTGTCGGCGACCGGTGTCGCTGACCAAGATCGTCGCGACAGAGCAGACCCAGCACCCAGGAGACAGGCCAGCATGAGCGATCGCGAATCACTGGAAGACGAACTGCGTAAGGTCACCTTTTCGGCCAGCCAGTTGAAGCTCGACCTGCACGACTTGGCCGAGGACCTTCCCCTGGACTGGGAGCGGATTCCGGAGATGGCTGCCCGCACCCATGCCGCCTATGCGCGTATCGCAGAGCTTCGTGAGCGCATCGCCGCTCTGGATGTGCTTGAGTAGGGCAGGTCTAGGCGTGGACAACCTTGGGGTGTCAGCCAAGAGCGGTATTGGGATGTCAGAACCTTCGTTTGGCTGGGATGTGGCCGGCGCACTGCCTTTGATAGGCGAGGCAGTCCAGTCTCTGGGTGCTTTGCCACCCGGGAGCGACTTGGCGCTTTCGCATGAAGACTGATTTGTGTTGGAGGCACTCGTTCGTTACCGAACCTTGACCAGGGATTCGGGACCGGGCGTTGACAGGACCGCGGTCTGGATGTGCGGATGGCCTCATGAAAAGAGCCGAAGCGATTGAGCTGTTGGCACGACGGATACTGGCCTTGTTAGCGGCCCGAATCACATGACGCTGCGCGAAGCGCGGGTGAACGTCCAACGCCTTGGCGCGGCTAGCGAGAGTGCGCGAGAGCACGTGCTCGCTGACGGTCGGACACGGTACGCATCGGCCGATAGCTGATCCCGCCCTGCCTGAGAGCACCTCCGAACCCTCACCGCGGACGCGGCGACACCATCGAACGCGCCAGGACCCAGCACTTCCGCCACGACCCCGATCCACCTGTTAGCCCGATCTGACTTTCCAGAGGTGCCGGACTCATGACGTCCGATGGCTCCGCCACGTGGGCCTTCTGACTCGTCCTTCGATGTATACGGACCCCGGTTCTCACCGTGCACTGCGTCTCCACATCAACGGTGTGGTTCACCCGTTGGTGGTTCGGCTCACCTGGTTTCGAGACGGACGCTGCGCGTCCTCCTCAACCAGCCGGGAAAGTGACATCGGCGTTGTCAACGAGTTTCGGGACGGGGCGCTCGTTGTTCTGGGAGGGCTGGACTGAGTGACGGTGGCGGTTCAGTGCTGCATGTCGACGAAGCGGCTGTAGTGGCCCTGGAAGGCGACGTTGACGGTTCGGGTCTGGCCGTTGCGGTGCTTGGCGACGATCAGGTCGGCTTCGCCGGCGCGCTCGGACTGGTTGTTGTACATGTCCTCGCGGTGCAGCAGGATCACGACGTCGGCGTCCTGCTCCAGCGAGCCGGATTCACGCAGGTCGCTGAGCATGGGCTTCTTGTCGGTGCGTTGCTCCGGGCCACGGTTCAGCTGGGACAGGGCCACCACCGGCACATCGAGTTCCTTGGCCAGCAGCTTCATCTGGCGGGAGAACTCCGAAACCTCCAACTGTCGGGATTCCACCCGCTTGCCCGAGGTCATCAGCTGCATGTAGTCGACGATGACGAGCTTGAGGTCATTGCGCTGCTTGAGGCGACGGGCCTTGGCGCGAATCTCCATCATCGTCTGGTTGGGTGAGTCGTCGATGAACAGCGGCGCGGACGACACCTCGGCGGTCTTCTGAGCGATCCGGCGCCAGTTCTCCTCGCTCATGTTGCCGCGACGAATCTCGTTCAGCGGCACCTGGGCCTCGGCCGAGATGAGGCGCATCACGATCTCGGTCTTCGTCATTTCCAAGCTGAAGAAGGCCGCACACAGACCGTTCCTGATCGACGCCGCTCGAGCGAAGTCCAAGCCGAGGGTTGACTTACCCATACCGGGACGGGCGGCGATGATGACCATCTGGCCCGGATGCAGACCATTGGTGAGGTCGTCCAAGTCCAGGAAGCCGGTCGGAACCCCCGCCATCACGCCGTTGTTGCTCAGCGCCTCCATCTCGTCGAGGGTGGCCTCCATCAAGACACTCAGCGGCTGGTAGTCCTCGCTGGCCTTACCTTCGGCGACCTCGTAAATGGCTTGCTGGGCGACATCGACGATCCCGGCCACATCGCCACGTCCGGAATAGCCCAGCTGCGAGATTTTCATCGCCGCCTCGACCAGACGACGCAGGACCGCCTTCTCCCGGACGATCTCGGCGTAGTAGGCGGCGTTGGAGGCGATGGAGACCGTGGCCAGCAGATCGTGCAGATACATGTGGCCACCGGCGCGAGCCAGATCGCCACGCTTGGTCAGTTCATCGGCCACGGTGATCGCGTCGGCCGGTTCGCCGCGGCTGTACAGATTCAGGATCGTGTCGAAGATGATCTCGTGGGAGGGCCGGTAGAAGTCACGGCCTTTGAGGACTTCGGCGACGTCGCCGATGGCATCCTTCGACATGAGCATGGCGCCCAAGACGCTCTGCTCAGCACCGACATCTTGTGGGGGCGTGCGATCAACACCACCGTGTTCTGCGTCGGCTTCAGCGCCGTACGGCATCACTTCAGCAAGTGACATTGCACACCTTCCAACCGTGTCCTGGTTCGGGGGGCGGATCCTCTATGGAGCAACCTAGGACGCGGCTCTGACAATCATTCAGCTCCTCGATCGGGCAACCGTAGTCCTGCCGGGGACGCAACCTCAATGCCTTCATCCACAGCCCCCTGTGGATGAAATGGGGATAACTGGGGGGCTGCGGCGCGAGGCCTGTGCATGGCCCGGTGGTCGTTGTGTGGACACGGTTCACTACTTTCCCAGAACATGGCGCTGACAAGGACAGTTGCTTCCGCAACAGTGTGGACCAAGGAATTCCTGAGTGAACTTTCGGCAACGATCAACCACTTGACAGACCACCCTGAGGAGGGTGTAGTGCAGGCCTTTGGTGGTGGGTTATGCACATTGCGTCCACATCCTCGCTTGGGTACGGGTACCCCAGGGGGGTATTCTGGCTAGGGAGGATAGAAAATGCCTGAGGATCAACTTTCACAGTTGTCACACGAGCCCGCCTGTCATCACGACGCCGGGCATGGCTACTTGGACAACAAGAGCGAGTATCTGCGTCGGCTCAAGCGCATCGAAGGACAGGCGCGCGGGCTGCAGCGGATGGTCGAATCCGACGAATACTGCATCGACATCCTCACTCAGGTGTCAGCCACCACCAGCGCCCTCGAATCGCTGGCGCTGGCGATGCTGCATGAACACCTGAGCCACTGTGTGGTCCGCGCCGCACGAGGTACCGACGAAGAAGCGGCCGCGAAGATCGACGAGGCGCATGCAGCCATTGCCCGTCTGGTCCGCTCCTGACCCCCCACCCAGAAAGAGAACAATGAACGCTACCTACACCGTTACCGGAATGACCTGCCAGCACTGTGTCATGCACGTCACCGAAGAAGTCTCCGCCATCCCTGGTGTCACCGATGTGAAGGTCACCCTGGCCGACGGAAAGCTGGACGTCACCTCCGAGACCCCCATCGACTTCGACCGGATCGTTGAAGCCGTTGCCGAGGCCGGGGATTACAGCGTCGCCTGAACGGCGTTGACCCCATCATGAGCACCCCCACGCAAGAATCCGTCGAACTCGACATCACGGGGATGACCTGCGCCTCGTGCGCGGCACGCATCGAAAAGAAGCTGAACAAGCTCGATGGCGTGCAGGCATCGGTGAACTACGCCACCGAGAAGGCCACGGTCGTCTTTCCCGAGTTGCTCAAGATCGACGATCTGATCCGTACCGTTCAGAATGCCGGGTACGACGCAGCCATCCCCCAGCCGGAAGCGGAACCTGTTGATCACGCAGCCAGCCTGCGCGTCCGGCTGGTGGTGGCTGCGATCATCGGCTTGCCGGTCATCGCACTGTCGATGGTGCCTGCCTGGCAGTTCCCCGGTTGGCAGTGGGTCAGCCTGGTGCTGACCATTCCGGTCTACACCTGGGCGGCCTGGCCGTTCCACCACTCCACGCTCGTCAACGCCCGGCACGGCTCCACCACGATGGACACCTTGATCAGTCTGGGCACCACCGCAGCGTTCGCCTGGTCGGTGTACGCCCTGCTGTTCACCTCAGCCGGGCAACTCGGCTATACCCATCCTTTTGAATTCACTCTCGTACGAGGCCACGGCCAGGCTGCGATCTACTTCGAGGCCGTCGTAGGGATCGTGTTCTTCCTGTTGCTAGGACGCTTCCTGGAGGCACGCGCCAAGCACACCGCCGGTGAGGCAGTGCGTTCGCTGCTGAAGCTGGGCGCGACCAAGGCCTCAGTGATCGTGGACGGCCGCGAGAAGCTCGTCGGAATCGACCAATTGGCCGTCGGCGACGAGTTTGTGGTGCGTCCGGGCGAGAAGGTCGCCACCGACGGTGATGTGCTCACCGGCACCTCTGCTGTCGACAACTCGCTGGTGACCGGCGAGTCGGTGCCGGTCGAGGTCGGCCCCGGCGATTCCGTCATCGGCGCCACCCTGAACACCACCGGACGCCTGCTGGTGCGTGCCACCCGGGTCGGCAAGCACACCCAACTGGCGCAGATCGCGCGACTGGTCGAGCAGGCGCAGGCGGGCAAGACTCGGGTGCAAGCCCTTGCCGACCGGATCTCTGCGGTCTTCGTGCCGGTGGTGATCGGGCTGTCCCTGGTCACCTTGATCACCTGGCTGCTGCTGGGGGAGAGCCTGTCGTTCGCCGCCGCCGCAGCAGTCGCCGTCCTCATCATCGCCTGCCCCTGCGCGCTGGGTCTCGCCACGCCCACCGCGCTGCTGGTCGGAACCGGACGCGGCGCGCAACTCGGCATCGTGATCAAGGGTGCCGAAGCCCTGGAGCGCGTCAGTGACATCGACACCGTGGTGCTGGACAAAACCGGCACCGTGACCACCGGCACGATGACGGTGGTGAGTGTTGATCCCGCCGAGGGCGTGAGTCGCGTCGAGTTGAGCCGCTATGCCTCGGCCGCGGAAGCCGGATCAGAGCATCCAGTGGCCAAAGCCATCGCGGCGCTGTCCGATACCGCCTCCGCCGATGATCTGGTGAACACTCCGGGCCAGGGCGTTACCGCCACCGTCAACGGGCATCAGGTGCGCGTCGGACGCAGCGACTGGATCGGGGCACCGTCGACGCAGACCGATGATCTGTCTGCCGCGGGCGCGGTCACGACCGTTGCGGTGGAATGGGACGGTGAGTTCCGCGGCACCATCGCGGTCGCCGACACGATCAAACCGACTTCTGCCGCCGCCATCGAGTGGTTCACACGACTGGGCTTGGAGCCGGTCCTGCTCACCGGTGACAATCGTGCCGCCGCCCAACAGGTCGCCACCGAGTTGGGCATCGCCACGGTGCTCGCCGAGGTGCTGCCGGCGGACAAGATGCAAGCCATCGTTGACCTGCAAGCGCAGGGGCACAAGGTGGCCATGGTCGGTGACGGTGTCAACGATTCCGCTGCGTTGGCGCAATCCGAGTTGGGCATTGCCCTGGGTAGTGGCACTGATGCCGCGATCCAGGCCGCCGACCTGACCTTGATGCAACCAGATCTGCTGCTGGCGGTGGATGCCGTGCGCCTGTCGCGGGCGACGGTGGGGACCATCCACGGCAATCTGTTCTGGGCATTCGGGTACAACGTCGCGGCCATCCCGCTGGCGGCATTGGGCCTGCTCAACCCGATGATCGCCGGTGCCGCTATGGCTTTCTCCAGCGTCTTCGTGGTGCTGAACAGCTTGCGGTTGCGGGGCTTCCGATCGGTGAAGGTCGACCGCCGCTGATCGATCCCGATACTCAGCCCTGCGACGGTGGCGGGTCGAAGGAGGCCGTCACCGTCCGGTTCGGGAAGATCTTGCGTCCATAGTCAGGGCACAGCCCTTCGGTCAGCGGCACCTTCTCTCCGGCGGCCAGCTGCTCGTAGATGCGCACGAACTCTTCGGACTGGTTGGCGATCGTCCACTGAGCCGCCATCTCTTGGGAGCGGGCGCGGGCCCGCGCGGCGAACTCGGGATCTTCCAGGGCATTGATCATGCCGATCATGGCGCCGGCCAAAGACACGGCGTTGGGTCGGGCGAGTACCGCGTTGACGCCGGGGTCGATCACCAGGCGGAGCTCGTGGTCGACCATCACGAAGGGAAGCCCGGCATGGGCAGCTTCGTGAAGCACCAGAGCCTGAGTGTCGGTGAGCGAGGCGAAGACGAAGGCATCACCGGAGGCGTAGTAGGCGCCGAGCTTCTCCCGCGGCACCTGCCCGGGGAGTTTCACGCCGCCGAAGCGGGAGGCCCGCTGCAGCTTGCGGCGCAACTTCGGGGGAGTGCTCTTCCAGTCGCCGACGATCATCAGTTCGGCATTGGGGATCTGATCGCGCACCAACTCGAAGGCATCCAGCATCAGACCGATGCCCTTTTCCAGCGAGATCCGGCCTACATAGAGCAGCCGCGGTCCGCGGTGTTTGCTGATCGGAGGCAACTCGGGCAGCGCATCGGTGCCGTTGGGGACTACCCGCACTTTGGCATTGGGCGCAATCTCCAGGACGCGCTTGGCGGTCTTGTCCGACGGTGTCGTGACCAGATCGGCGTCGGTGAGCATGTTGGCCGACAGCTCCAGCAGGTCGACCTGGGCTCCGCCGCGCCGAGGTCGCTTGAAACGCGTCTTCTTGATCTGGGCCCACGACGGCTTGTCCATGTGCAGCTTGTAAACCTTGTAGGCCGCATTCAGCAACGGCACCAGATGCCAGTAGTGATCGGCGTAGGCCTCCAGGTCGGTATGCCACGTGATCACCATGGGACGGTTCGTGCGCTCGGCCACCCACATTCCCAGCAGCCCGATCGAGCCTAAACCGTGAATATGGATGACGTCCGGCGGGTTGGCCACCATCTGGGCGAGCCGGTAGTCGAAGTCCTGGCCCATGCTCAGTCGGATACCCGCGCCGGGAATCGGGACGCTGGGCAATCGGATTTCACGCCGATTCGGATTGCCCGCATGCGGGTTCGGGCCTTTCGCCTCAGGGGCGACCAGCAGCACTTTGTGTCCGGCGGCCAGAACCTGTTCCTCCAAGAACTGAACCGCATACAACAGGCCCGAATGAGCTGGGCCATAGTTGTCGGTGAACTCCGCGATCGTCAGTGGCCGGGCGGGGGTCAGGGGATCGGAGACATCGCTGATGTCACTGTTGTCCTGGTCGCTGATCTCGGCACCCTTCCTGTGAGGCGTCGATCACACTCTAGTCGTCGAACAAACCGGTTCGCAGGTCGCCGACGGTGCGCTCAGCCGACGGTGGACCCGTAGGTTATCTGGGCCTTCTCCAGCGCAGCCAAATAGTCATTGCGGGCAGCGACGTCGCCGTCGGTTTCGGAAGGAAGCGCCAGCTTGCCGCGCATTTCGGCGATGGAGGCGAATCCGCGCCGCGCCCGCCACTCCTCGACGCCGCTCAGCAGCGTTTCGGCGTAGCTGATGCCATGACGCACCAGTGCGGAGGTGGTCATCACCACATCTGCGCCGGCCAGTAGGTAGGCGATGACGTCGGCGGCGGTCTCCACCCCGGACGTCGCCGCCAGCGAGGCAGCGGTGCGATTGCGCAAGGTAGCGATCCACGCCCGCGGCAGATGGCTCTCCTCCGAGCTCGACAGCGTCACGCCAGGCTCCACCGACAGCGTCTTGATGTCCATGCGAGGCTGCAGGAAGCGGTTGAACAGCACGAGGCCGTCGGCGCCGGCGTCGATCAGTCGCAACGCGAAGTTGCCGACGCTGGAGAAATGCGGCGACAGCTTCACCGCGACCGGCACATCCACCGCACCGGTCACGGCTTCCACGATCTGAAGGTGACGCAACTCCACCTCGGCCCCGGTCAAGGTGGCATTCCCCGGCACGAAGTAGATGTTGCATTCGATGGCCGAAGCGCCGGCATCGGCGAGCTGTTGGGCGTAGCTGACCCAGGTGCCGGTGTGGGCGGCGTTCAAGCTGGCGATAATCGGGATATCGACGGCTGCGACGCTGCGCTGAACCAGGTTGAGGTAGTGGTTGGCCGGATCGACGTCCTGCAGTGGTTCAGGGAAGACACTGGTGGCTTCTGCGGACAGCTCGGCGTAGGAGTCCTCCATGGCGGCGTCGGCGGCAGCATCTCGCAGCAGCTTTTCAGCGAACATCGAGTGCATCACGATGGCGCCCACGCCGGTGTCAGCGAGCCGCTTCACCTCGTCGACATTCTGAGTGAGCGGACCTGCAGAAGCGACGAGGGGGCTTCGCAACTCCATTCCGAGGTAGACGGTGTCCATGCTTGATCTTCCCTTCCGTGTCGCGGTGCCCTGAGCGTTCGGACGGTGGCGTTGTGAAGCTGACCCGCGGCGGTTGAACACCACTCGGCTGTTATGACCATCATGGCGAAGTGCGACCGGCAATAGTGGGAGTTTCGCGAAGATCCTGACCGGTTCTGAACAGATTCGGGTGCTAGCGTCGAGCGCGACACTCCCCGAACGGAAAGCACTCAATGAGCAACGCCCACGACGTGGCGGCCTTTCGCAGATGGTTGCCCATGCCCGCGCTGCCTTCGAGCCGCCAGCGACCGGTCAGCAGCCCGGACCAGGCCCGCGAGCGCTTCGCCGAACTCCTCGCTGCAGACGACGGTATCGGCGAGGCGACGCGCGCCAAGCTGTTCGAACCTGAAGCCGAAGCCCGTGCCACCGTGGTGCTGTGGCACGGCTTCACCAATGCGCCCTCCCAGTTCACGCTGGTCGCTGAAGCGTTGGCCGCTCAGGGTTTTCGTGTGTTGCTGCCGCGGATGCCTCTCCATGGGAGGGCCGATGTGCTCAACCGCGATCTGGCGGAGCTGACCGTTGCGCAGCTGCTCGATCACGCGGATGCCTGCATGGACATCGCTGCAGGGTTCCCCGAACCGATCTGGGTCGGCGGCCTGTCTGCTGGCGCGACCTTGGCCGCCTGGGTGGCGGCGAATCGGCCGCGAGCGACGCGGCTGGTATTGGCCGCACCGCTGATCGCTCCGAAGGCCACCCCGATGCCGCTGGTGCGGCTCTTTGCCCGCTCTCCCCAGCGTCTCCCGAATGTCTACTACTGGTGGGATCCGCGCAAGAAGGCCGATCTGCCGGGGAGTCCCTATGCCTACCCCGGGTTCCCAACCCGTGGAATCCTGCCGTTCCTGCAGATCTCAGAGGCGATGTTCGACCGCTCCGTGGTACCTGGGCATCGGTTGGAACGTGTCGTGCTGATTGCCAATCCTGGTGACTTCGCCATTCGCCGCGATGTTGCCAAGGCCTTCACCGAGCAGGTGTTCTTCCCGGTGGCCGAGACCTCCGGTGTCGCGAATCTGGATCCCGAACTGCGCTGGATGCACGACTTCGTCGACCCGAACTCACCCGACACCGGAACCACCGAGCAGGTGGTCGAGGTCTTCTTGGCGGCGTTCGGGGCGGGGAGTCTTGATGCGGACGGCCTGATCGTTCCGGCCTTGGAGCGGTGAGGATTTCGCTGCTTCGGACCGTAGCGACCGGTAGCCTCGCGGTGTGAACACCCCGATCAGGCTGCACCGTGGCGGCTTTGCACTCACCCTGCTCCCGCTGGGAGCCACCCTGCACGGTTTCGATGTTGCGCTGCCCGATGGGTCCTGGCGAAATGTCGTGGTCTCCCGCGACGATCCCGATGCCGTGCATTCCAGCTATCTGGGCGCCAGCGTGGGACGCTGCGCGAATCGGATCGGCCATGCGCGTTTCGAGTTGGACGGTCGCAACTATCGCCTGCTCGCCAACGAGGGCGGCAATCAGCTTCATGGCGGCCCGGGCGGATTCTCCGAGCGGATCTGGCAGGTGGCCGAGGTCACCGAGAACTCGGCCACCTTCACCCTGGTCAGCGAGGACGGCGACCAGGGGTATCCGGGGCGAGTCGTGGTTCGCACGACGTACACGGTCTTGGACGATGGCGCCGAGGTCGTCTATCGCGCCCGCACGGATGCCGCCACCCCGGTGAACCTCACCACGCATCCCTACTTCCGATTGGGCGGTACGTCGATCGACGATCACCGGCTGACCGTGCCGGCGTCCGCCTACACCCCGGTTGATGCAGCCTTGATTCCAACCGGAGAGATTCGTGCGGTGACGGGCACAGCGTTGGACTTCCGTGCCGGCGCCATGGTGAAGCAGGCCTGCGCGGCGGCCGTGTCCACCGGACTCGACGCGAATGGCGGGATCGATCACAACTTCGTGGTCGACGGATCCGGGTGGCGTGAGCACGTACGGCTGGACGGGCCCGATGGCCTCACGCTGCGGGTGCTCAGCGATGCTCCGGCCGTCCAGCTCTATTCAGGGGAACTGATCGGCCGCGCCGGCCTGGCGATCGAGCCGCAAGGCTTCCCCGATGCTCCTAATCAGCCCTCCTTCCCGTCGGTGACGCTGCGTCCCGGCCAGGAATACCTGCGGCGGATCCGGTGGTCGATCACAACTGGCTGACCCACGACCCTGCGCGAGGGGCCGATGACTGCGCACCGTGAACGCTGTGCGCGCAGCCGATTGCTCACTAGACTCCCAGCATCACCGAGGCTGATTGAGGGGCGACATGGATGCACCGACGTTCGCTGAGCGACTCCGATACTGGTTCGACAACTGGATGGCGCGAGGCACTCTGGCGCTGATGGGCTTGCTCGGCTTGGCGACCATTGCGCTGGTCACGGTGATTGGCACGGTTGCTTTCGTGGTTCACGCCTACCCCGATGACGCCGCTGAGGGCGACTTGATCGACATGTGGTGGGGTGGCCTGATGCGCACTCTCGACCCGGGCACGATGGGCGGCGACGCGGGTTGGGGATTTCGCCTGTTCATGTTGCTGATCACCATTGGTGGCTTGGTCATCGTCGCCAGCTTGATCGGCATCATCTCCGGGGCGTTCGACAACAAGATCGCAGAACTCCGCAAGGGCCGCTCCAGGGTGCTCGAGCGCAACCATTCACTGATCCTGGGCTGGAGCGACAAGGTGCACTCGATCGTCAACGAACTCGCGATCGCCAACGAGTCAGTGGGCCGGGCGAGCATTGTCATCGTCGCTGAGCGCGACAAGGTCGAGATGGACGACGAGATCAAAGCCCAGTGCCGCAATCTCGGCCGCACCAGAGTGATCACTCGCAGCGGTGATCCTAGGTCGTTGGCAGACATCAACATGGGAAGCCCGCAATGGGCGCGCAGCATCGTGTTGCTTGCACCCGAAGGCTCTCCAGACCCGGACTCCGATGTGATCAAGACCGCGTTGGCCCTGACCAATAACCCCCATCGACCGGAGTCGTCGTATCACATCGTCGCCGAGCTCAGTCACCCGGACAATCTGGAAGTCGCCAGACTTGCCGGTGGCGAAGAGGTCCACTGGGTGGTCGGCTCCGAAGTCATTGGGCGGATCACCGTGCAGAGCTGTCGGCAGTCCGGGCTCTCGGTGGTCTACCAGGAGTTCTTGGACTTCGACGGTGACGAGCTGTACTTCACCTCTCAGCCCGCCTTGGTAGGGAAGACCTACTTCGAGGCGCAGCAGGCGTTCAACAAGTGCGCCGTCATCGGACTGGTGGTGGATGGTCAGCCACTGATCAATCCGCCTGCGGAAGCCGTGCTGGCTGAGGGTAATGAGATCATCGTGATTGCCGCTGACGACAGCGAGATCTTCCTGGGAGCTATCCCAGAGAGCATCGACACGACGAACATCGTGCTCGGCTCACCCAAGCAGAATCCGCCCGAGCGAACCCTGATTCTGGGGGTCAACCCGGTGCTGCCAGTGATGGTCGCTGAACTCGACGAGTATGTGGCTGCCGGTTCGCAGGTGACAGTGGTCAATGACGGCCCCATGCCGTCGATACCGGAGCTGAGCAACGCCACCGTCACTCACGTCGACGGCGATCCCACCCATCGTGCGGTCCTCGATAGCCTCGACATCGCCAGCTACGACCACATCATCTTGCTCGCCGACACCAGTCGCCACGACCTCGCTCGAGCCGACAATCGAACCTTGGTAACGCTGCTGCACCTGCGGGATCTGGCCGACAAGCTGGATCTGCATCTGAATATCGTCAGTGAGATGTTGGACGATGCCAACCGGGAACTGGCTGAGGTCGCTCGGGCCGACGACCTGATCGTCAGCGACAAGCTGGTGGCTTTGCTGCTTTCCCAGATCTCAGAGAATCGCGGCTTGGCGCAGGTATTCACCATCTTGTTCGAGGCTGCTGGCAGCGAGGTGTACCTTCGTCCGGCCGAGCTGTACGTGGCCCTCGCAGAACCGGTGAACTTCTATACCCTGCTGGAGGCTGCGCGTCGACGCGGTGAGACGGCCATCGGTTACCGGATCGCCGAGCACGCCCATAGCAGCCAACATGCCTACGGGATTCGACTCAATCCCGAGAAGAGCGAACTGGTCAGCTTTGGCCCCGAGGATCGGTTGATCGTCCTCGCCGAAGACTGAGGATCACTCCTGGCCGGTAGCCGCGATGAGCTCGGCTGGCGTCGCGGCAGGGTTCGAGGCGTGAGTTCGAATGAAGGGCGGTTGCGCCGGCGCCGGCTCGAGCAGTGCCTCGAATTGGGTCGAGCACCCAGCCAGCACCACCGTGTTCAGGACTTCGCCCTCGTCGGCTTCTCCAGGACAGCCAGGCCGGCTGCGAGCGCCAGGCACAGCGGCGAATAGAGGCGAAGGTCGTTACGGGTGAACTCCTCGGTGGCCGCGTCCGGGGCCAGCAGGGACTGGGCGAAACCGCCTACGCCGCGAAGGGCCAACACCGCGGCCGCGGGGAGCGTGATGAGGCGTGCCGCCGTGCGGGTCCGGGGATTGACCGACGTCCGTGCCACGGCGGCGGCAGCTGCAGCGGCGAGTGCTCCGCTCACGGCCATAGTGGCCGCTGGTGGTGGCACGCCGGGTGAGTCGCTCAGGCCGAGCACATTGCGGGCCAAGGTGGGGCCGTCCGGATAGGGCCACGTACTACCGGCGCCCCACGCAGCGTGAATCGCGGCGATGGCGAACAGAGTCGCCGAAGCCCCGATGGCGACCGGCCGCAGCCGAGCGAGCGTCTGGCAGTCCTGTAGCGGCGGCGTCAGAACGCGTAGCGCCGCAGGGCCGCTCGGTGTGGGGGTGTCGGGCGGGGTGGCCATGGCTTCCTCCATACAGTGATGTATGGAAAGTGACCGTGCACCGCTGTACGGTAGGCTCGCAATATGGCTGCCTCGAAGCGCCGCTTGTCCCGCAACGACTGGATCGACGCAGCGATCGCAATGGGGGCCGAGCAGGGATTTGACCGTATTGCAGTCGATGCCCTCGCGCCGCGCCTGGGTGCCACGCGGGGCAGCTTCTACTGGCACTTCCGTGATCGTGCCGAGCTGGTGCAGGCCGTGCTGGAGGAGTGGGAGCGTGCAGCCACCAGCAACACCATTGAGCGCCTCCAAGGGGTCTCGGCCGACGAGGCGCTTGAGCAGGTGATCTCGGTGGCCTTCAACGCCGGTCACCTCGAGGATCAGGCCGAATGGCGTCTGATCGGCATGGCCGATGATCCGCAGATCGGTCCGGTAGTGGCACGGGTGCATCAACGGCGGTTGGCCTTCATCGAGCAGCTGCTCACCGCCAAAGGTCTGCCGGACGCCGAGGCTGCCGAACGTGCCCGCCTGGCTTATGTGGCCTACCTCGGCTGGCTGGCGCTGCGCCAACTCGAGCCTGATGGTCCCAATCTCGGGCCAGCTCTGCTTCGCCTGATCGGCTGAGCCGGTGAAACCACACGCCCTCGACTCCTGAGATCCCCGGCGAATCGCAGGGTCAGTCGGTGAGTCGAGGGCGTTCGGTTGCAGTCAGGCCAGGGTGATCACCCGGTCGCAGCGGGAGATCACTGCCGGGTCATGGGTGATGACCAGGACGGCGGCATCGGAGGTGTTCTGCCAGATGTCGTCCATCAGCGCGGTGGCCGTGAGCAGATCAAGGTGCTCGGTGGGCTCATCGAGGATCAGGACCTGGAACTCGCCGACCAACAGGCGCGCCAGCGCTACCCGGCGGGCTTCGCCGCCGGACAGATGAGCACCGGTCTCGCCGACTAGGCGATGCGGATCGACCGCCAGACCCGAACGATGCAAGGCAGCTCGCACCTCGTCATCCGTGGCGAACTTGTTGCCGATCTTCACATTCTCCGCGACTGAGGTCGTGAAGATGTGGGCATCCTGCGGCAGATAGCCGACGCGTCCCCGAATCACCGCCTCGCCGCTGACCGGTGGGATCAAACCCAGCACGGTGGCGGCGACCGTGGTCTTGCCGATGCCGCTGGGTCCAACCAGACCCACGATCTCGCCTCGGGCCAGGTCCAGGCTCAGACCGGTCTGCACCGGGTCCTGGCCAGGCCAGCCGACACTCAGATCGTTCAGGCTCAAGCCAGGATCGGCCACCGGATCGGGCAGCGACGGCAAGTCACCAGCTCCGACCGGCTCGGCGTCCAGAATCTCCTCCACACGGGCCAGGGCGGCTTGGGCGCGGGTGTTCACCTGCGCTGCCTGCACCAGGTTCGAGAGAGCCTCGTGGAGGGCCAGCGGAGTGAGCACCAGCACGGCCAGCACTGTGGCCTGCATGGCGTACATCGGCGGTGGGGTGGCGTTGAGGAACACCATGTTGGTGATCCAGTCCATCATCTGGGGCAGCAGGACGCCGTTATGGGCCTGTGCGCCGCCGATGAGCAGGGCACCGACGACCGCGATGCCGGCGGCCAGCAATTGACCGGCGGTGGTGATCCCGCGAACCCAGGTGCTGCGCGCCTCATCATCACGAAGCTTGCCGTCGATGGCGAGCAGCTTCTCGGTGTAGGTACCGTCAGCCCCGTAGGCCACCAGGTCTGGCGCCGCCGTGGCGATCTCGTGCACGGCGTTGCCGAGTTCACCGCGCAGCGGAACGGCCTCGGCGTCAGCCTTAGCCGAACCGCGTTGGGCCAGCCAGGGCAGTAGCAGACCGGCGACGGCGGCGCTGGCGAGCACCACCAGGCCGCTTCCGGGTGAGATGAAGCCCAGCGCGAGACCGGTGATCAAGATCACACCGGTGGCCGAGATGAACGGAATCCACACCCGAACCATCAGGTCCTTGACGGCCTCGACATCGGCGACCACTCGCGTGAGCAGGTCGCCGCGGCGACGTCCCAACAGTGTGGTGCCTGCTAGACGTTGGTAGGTCACCATGCGCAGCGCTGACTGCATGCGCAAGGCCAGATTGTGGCTGGCGAGACGCTCTGCGTAGCGCAGTGCTGCCCGCGAGATGGCGAAGAACCGCACCAGCACCGCGGGGGTCTGCAGGAACAGCGGAGGCACGATCAGCGCCGCAAAGGTGAGCAGCCAGGCCGAGGTGCCCATCAGAGCCACCTGGGCTGCGGTGGCGCTGAAAGCCAGGAAGATCGACAGCGCCAGCCACTTGCGTGACTTCGGCACAGCGTCCATCAGGCTGCGGATCAGCCCGCTGGTCTGCGGGGCTTCGTCAAGCTCAGCCGACGGGCTATCGCCGGGCGCTGTGTCGTCGTCGTTCCCTGAGTCCGCTCCATCGTTCCCTGAGCTTGTCGAAGGGCTGTCGCCCTGGGCTTCGTCAGGCTCAGCCAGCGGAGTGTGCTCGGCCAGCGGAGTGTGCTCAGCCAGCGCGCTGCCGCCAACCAGTGGCTCCCGACCGTCTTCGGAGTCTTCCTCCCCGTTCCCTGAGCCTGTCGAAGGGTCAGCCTCGACGGCCTCGACAGTGATCACTCGATCCGCCGCGCTGAGCACTGCGGGACGGTGGCTCACCACGATCACGGCGACCCCCGAGTTACGCAGGCTCTCCAGCAACGTCGCCTCGGCATCGGGGTCCAAACCCGCAGTGGGCTCGTCCAGGATCAGCAGGCGTCCGTGGTCGCGATTGATGCGCAGCAGCGCTCGAGCGGTAGCGATGCGTCGCCGTTCACCCGACGAAACGCCCTCGGCGTTGTCGCCGACCGAATGGTCGAGGCTGAGCTCCGGCGCACCGGCGGCGTCCAGGGCCGCCCGAATATCGGCATCGGTCGCATCGGAACTGCCCAAGCGCACATTGTCGGCGATGGTCCCGTTCACCAGACCCGGGAACTGGCCCACATAGGCCACCTGGCGGCGCCAGGCGGGCCAATCAGAGACCGGAGCACCGTTGACCAGCAGGTCACCCCCGCTGGGGCTCAGGAAGCCGAGCAGGGAGTTGATCAAGGTGGTCTTGCCACCGCCGCTGCCGCCCGCGATCGCGACGACGTCGCCAGCGGCGATGTCGAAACTGATCGGCTGCAGAGCGGGGACGTCCATCCCCGGGTACGTGTGCGTGAGGCCGCGCACGCTCAGCAAGGGGCCGTCGGTCGCAGCAGCCTCAGGGTGTGCATCGGTCGACGCCGTGTCCGACACCGAGGAACCAGGCTGCTCGCTGAAGACCAGCTTGGCTGCGGCGCCGACGCCGACCCGCTCAGGCTCGTGGGCATCGATCAAGGCGAAGGCAGACTTCGCGGCAGCCACACCGTCAGCGGAGTCGTGGTAGTGGACGCCCACCTGACGGATCGGCAGATAGGCCTCGGGGGCCAGAATCAGCACGAACAAGGCGGTGGCCAGATCGAGCTCACCGAAGACCACCCGGAAGCCGATGGTGACCGCGATCACGGCAACGCTCAGGGTCGAGAGCAGTTCCAGCACGCCGGCAGACAGGAACGAGACGCGCAGCGTCGCCATGGTCTCGCGAACGTGCGCTGCTTCGGTCTCCTTCAGGCCGCGGGCCTGGGCCTTGGCGCGTCCGAACACCTGGAGTGTCGGCAGGCCGGTGACCAGGTCGGCGAAGTGGTGTGCCAGTCGGGTTTGGACCGCCCAGCGTCGCTTCGTGATGGTCTCGGTGGTCCAGCCCACCAAGGCCATGAACATCGGGATCAGAGGCATCGTCACCGCCACGATCACCGCCGACCAGAAGTCGGAAGTCAGGATCGCCACGCCGATGATGATGGGTACGGTCACGGCCAGCACGAGTTGTGGCAGGTACTTGGAGTAGTAACCGTCCAAGGCGTCCAAGCCTTGGGTGACCAAGGTGATCAATCCACCCGTAGTGGTGGGGGAATCGACAGGATGAGCCAGTCGGGCGCCGATGATGTCGCGCCGGAGTTGCGACTTCACGGCCGCGGAGGTGCGATGTGCAATCCACTGGTGTAACCAGCTCAAGAGTGCTTTGCCGGCGAAGACCGCCAGCAGCAGCAGTGCTGCGGTCCATAGACCGTCCAGACTGCCAGTATCAAATATTCCCGCCACTGAACGCGACAACAGCCATGCCTGACCAAGAGTCAGGATGGCTGTTGCGCTTCCTACCGCGACCCCGGCGACCAGGAAACCCCTGGTCGCCGAGGCCCGGCGCAGTAGACGGGGGTCAATAGGCCCCGCCATCGTCAACTCGCCAGCGCTACCTCATCGGGCATGTTCTCAACGCCGAGGCGCTTGCGGAACACCCAGTAAGACCACGCGGTGTAGGCGAGCACGATCGGCACGAAGATAACCGCGACGATCGTCATGAGAACCAGAGTGGTCTGGCTCGAGGATGCGTTCAACAGATTCAACGGCGCCGTGGTGCGATCACCAGCAGCGTCAACGAATCCGAGGCCCGGAACCATGGTCAGGAAGGTGATGACTGCCACGGACAGGATCGCCACCGAAGTGGAGATGAAGGCGATGCCTTCGCGTCCGTGACCGACGAACCACCAAGCTGCGATCAGAGCCACAGCCGCAACCACGGTCATGATCCAACCGGCCAGCTGAAGAGCCGGAGCCAGGTTCACGCCCAGAGCAGCCTCAGTGAGAGCCGCCTCGGCCGGGAACATCAGGTTCTGCCAGATCAGGTAGACCGCGCCACCGACGATGGCCACCAGACCGATGGTCTGAGCGAACTTGCGTGCACGATCGTGCAGTTCGCCCGGACGGGTCTTGAGGGTCAGGTAGATGGCTCCATGGAACAGGAACGCCACGACCAGCACGATGCCACCCATGAGGCCGAATCCGTAGCCGTTGATGAACAGCTGCAGGAAGTACGGCGCCGGAGTCAGCACGAACAGGTGCTCCGCTGCAGGCTGCAGCAGGACCGGGGTGTTCATGTCGCCGGTGGCCAGGGCAACCGGCAGTCCCATGATGAAGTTGGCGAAGGCAATGCCGAACACCAGCGGCACGATGAACGAGCCGATGGCCGCCATCCAGTCGAAGGTGTTACGCCACTTGGTCTCGGGGTGCTTCGAGCGGTACTCGAAGGACACACCACGAATGATCAGGCCAACCAGGATCAGGAACAACGGCAGGTAAGCGCCCGAGAACAGGGTCGCGTACCAGGCGGGGAAGGCCGCGAAGGTGGCGCCACCAGCGGTGAGCAGCCAGACCTCGTTACCGTCCCAGACCGGGCCGATGGTGTTCACCATGACTCGCTTTTCCTTGTCGTTCTTGCCAAGGAAAGGAATCAGCATGGCCACGCCGTAGTCGAAGCCTTCCAGAACCAGATAGCCGATCCACAGGACGGCGATCAAGATCACCCACAGAATCTGCAAGCCCACCGCGGGAGCTGCTACTTCAAGTGCAAACATTTCTCAGCCTCTCTCAGTACGCGAAGCTCACGGGAGCGTCGTCGTCGGTGAGCACAACAGGCTCGGTGACTTCCGGCAGTCCCTGCTTGATGAAGTGAAGCTGCAGCCCGACCTCGACCACCGCAAGGGCGCCGTAGATCACGGTGAACAGCACCATGGTGAGACCGACCTCGATGGCGCTAACGCCAGGAGAGTTCGCGCTCATGGTGGGCAGCACGCCGTACACGACGAACGGCTGGCGGCCCATCTCGGCGAAGATCCACCCGAAGCTGTTGGCGAACAGAGCCATCAGCGGGGTTGCGATCATCGCAGCAGTCCACAGCGAACCACCCTTGGGGTCCTTGCCCTTGTTGGTGGCGATGAGGACCCAGATGCCCACGATGATTGCCAGACCGCCCAGCGCGATCATCGTCCGGAAGGTCCAGAACGAGACCGGAATGCTCGGTGCGAAGTCGAACGGTGCATCAGCGTTGGCTGCGTTGTAGGAGGCAACATCCTTGACCAGTGAACCGGCGGTGTCCTTCTGCAACTGCACGTTGCTGAAGCCTTCCTTGGTGTACTGCTCGTTGAGGTTGTTGATGCCGTACATCACAGCGTTGACGTCGTAGTTCTCCGAACCCAGGATCGAGAACAGGCCCGGGACGGTCAGAGCGGTGATGCTCTGGCCCTCGGCGACACCCTCACAACTGCTACCGACCAGGATCAGCGAGAAGCCCGCTGCCGACTCGGTGTTGCACAGGCCCTCTGCGGCAGCCATCTTGATCGGCTGCTCAGCGGTGACGACCTTGCCCTGCAGGTCACCGGTGATGATCACGGCTGCGCCGGCGATGATCAGGACCCAGGCGCCGAAGCGAGTCGACCAGTGCCAGGCCGACTTGGTCTCGGCGTCAGCGTCGCCAGCTTTGGCGAGCTTGGCCAACCACCAACCGGAGATGCCCACGATGATGCCGCCCGCGGTGACATATGCACCGGCGATGACGTGCGGGAAGGTGACCAGGTTGACCGGGTTCACCAGAACCTGCATCAGATCGGTCATTTCCGCACGACCGGTCGCCTCGTTGTAGAACGAGCCCGCAGGATTCTGCATGAAGGAGTTGGCCGCCAGGATGAAGATCGCCGACAACAGTGTGCCGATAGCGCCCAACCAGATGCTCATCAAGTGAAGCTTCTTGGGCAAGCGATCCCAACCGAAGACCCAGACTCCCAGGAACACCGACTCCAGGAAGAAGGCCAGCAGGGCCTCCATCGCCAGAGGTGCACCGAAGATGTCACCGACGAAGCGGGAGTATTCAGACCAGTTCAGACCGAACTGGAACTCCTGCACGATGCCCGTCACAACGCCCATAGCGAAGTTGATCAGGAACACCTTTCCGAAGAACTTGGTCAGGCGAAGGAACTTCTCCTCCCCTGACCGGTACCACAACGTCTGGAGTACAGCCACCAGCATCGACAGCGCGATGGTGATGGGTACGAAGAGGAAGTGATACACGGTGGTAATACCGAACTGCCATCTGGCAAGGGTTTCCGCGCTCATGGCGCGCAATCTACTACTGGCTGTCGTAGACCGCAATCTTTGATCTACCATGTGCGCCATGGCAGTCCCGGGTGAGTTGGAACAGGCGGTGATGAGCATCCTGTGGTCGCGCCCGGAATCTGTTTCCGTGAGGGAAGTCCACGATGCCCTCTCCGTCGACCGTGACCTGGCCTACACCACCGTCATGACGGTGCTGGATCGACTCGCGAAAAAGGGTCTGGCTACCAGACATCTTGAGGGCCGAGCCTGGCTGTACCGAGCGGCGCGCACCCAGGTCGATGAGCTTTCGGCCACCATCATCGAGAGTCTGGCCAAGCTCGGACCCGCCGAACGACGCGAAGTCCTCGAGGTCGTGTCGTCCGCGTTCGCCTGATTCGCGGCGTCTTGCCAGGTGGCCCATCGGCGGTCCGATTATCAGGAAAATCTTCCTTTCTCAGACCCTCAAGAAATGTTCTAACAAAGGAGGCGTGGATATACCGGTTCGTACGCTTTCGAATTCGCCGATGGTCAGCGGCAGGCGTCGACGTTCACCGCGCGCCGGCATCGAGCAGGCGGGTTGCGAGTGGGCGAAGCTCGGGATCCGTGGTGGCCGCCATGAGTGCCTCCCGGGCGCGCTCACCCAGGCTGCCCAGGCTCATCAGCGCGGTCTGGCGTACCTCGCGGTCCGGGTCGTTCAGCGTCTGACGCAAGGCCGGTATCACGAGATCGACGGAGGCTTCCTCGACAAGCCCAAGGCACTCGGCCGCCGCGCTTCGTGCAGCCGCGGTGGCCGAGTGAAGTGTTCGGACCAGCCCCGCGATCGCTGCCGCGCCATGATGAGCCAACGCCGTGATGAGGCGGTCGCGGTTGACCCTGTCGCCACCCAGCAATGCGATGAGCGCTGTGGTGGCTTCCGGGCAGACGAGCTGGCCCAAGGTGTCCACCGCCTGGTCGCGAACGGTCGGATCGTCGTCGCTCAGGCAGTCGATCACCGCTGGTGACGCCGTTAGATCCGACCATTTGGCGACGGCTCGCAGCAGTGCGCGGCGGTATCCCGACGTCGATGCTGCCAGCTCCGCCCGCACCGCCGGGGCCTGCTGCGGGTACTGGACCAGCGACCAGATCAGCATCTCCTGGACCGCCGGATCGGTTTCGTCCCGCAGGGCGTTCAGGAGCTCGGCCGGGTCGGCGGGCAGTTCCATCGCGGCCCGCAGTCGAACCATCGGGTCGGGGTGTGCCAGTAACTGGACGGCGGCAATCGCGGCCAGCACGTCCTGCCAGCTTTGCTGCCGATTACGGGCCAACCCGGCCAGCCGGTCGGACAGTTGCTGCTCGGCTGCGATGCGCCGGGCCAGAGCTTCGCGATGAGCGGTGAGCGTGGCCGTTGCGTCCAGGTTGGGATCAGCGAGGGCGTGACCGATCTCAGCGAGGTTCAGCCCCAGAGCTTTGAGGCTCTGGATCTGCAGCAACCGCACGAGATCGGTCTGGCTGTAGAGGCGGTAGTCACCCGAACTGCGACCTGAGGGCACCAGCAGCCTCAACTCGTCGTAGTGGCGCAGGGTGCGACGAGTCAGCCCCGTTCGCTCGGCGACCTCTCCGATACGCAGCGCGCGCTCCATGACCGCAGCGTAGTCGCGGCTCCCGGCCCTACGGCGCGACGACGGTGAGCGTGGCCTCAGGTCCATCATAGGCCGCGACACCCTGCCAGGCCACCAGATGGGCTCGAACGGTGACCGTTCCGATGGCGGTGGGGGTGTAGGGCAGCCATACCCGACCAAAGTTGTCGGTGTAGCCGTCGGCGACGGTTACCCACGTGGTGGCATCCTGTTTGACCTGCAGCTGGACATTCCGCGTTCTGCGGTTGGCGTTGGTACGGATGTAGACCTCGTAGGGCTCATTGACCACGATCGGACCGAAGATGTCGACGATGGTGGCTCCCTGCGGCATTGTCTTGAACACCTTGTACCGCGAACGCACCGTGGGGTAGAAGTGATTCCTGGTGCGGACCTTCTTGGCGGTCACCCGCAGCTTGATCTTCTTCTCCGGGGCTCGCAGCGTGAAGCGGTAGTTCCCGCGTTTGTCCGTCTGGGTGGTCGCGAGCTTCTTCCATGAGCCGTTCTCCCACTGGCGCAGGGTTACGAGCCGTGAGATCGTCGTGCCAATGTTGCCGTGAACGCCGAACTTCTCATTGGGCATCGGCCAAGCCACATCAGTCCGAGAGGGCGAATGGGGTTTGCTTGCGGCATTGGCGGTGTTGACTCCGGTGCCGACCAGCAGCCCTAGTGCCAGCGCGATGGTGACGATTGATGCCGTAAGTCTGCGCACAGAAAGCCCCCCCTTGGAAGGGATAGAGAACGGTCTTCACTGTTCGTAGGCTACCACCCGGAGGGTTTCGATGAGGGCTGAGTGATGCGGAGCTTGCTGCCCGACTCGATGCATCATTCGATCAGGCGGCGGAGTCCTCATCGTCGGTAATGGCCGCGGCGAACTGGGCCTGATAGAGGCGGTGATACGCACCCTCGGCCTTGATCAGCTCGTCGTGACTGCCTTGCTCGACGATGGCGCCGTCCTCCATCACCAGAATCACATCGGCATCGCGAATGGTGCTCAACCGGTGCGCGATGACGAAGCTGGTCCGATCCTGACGCAGCTTGTTCATGGCGCGCTGCACCAGCAGTTCGGTGCGGGTATCCACCGAACTGGTCGCCTCGTCCAGAATCAGGATCGAGCGATCTGCCAGGAAGGCGCGAGCAATCGTGATGAGCTGCTTCTCGCCAGCAGAGAGGTTCGACGCCTCTTCGTTGATGACGGTGTCGTAGCCATCAGGCAGGGAGTGGACGAATCGGTCCACATAGGTCGCCTTGGCTGCGGCCAGGATTTGCTCTTCGGAGGCGCCGTCGAGTCCGTAGGCGATGTTGTCGCGGATAGTGCCACCGAACAGCCAAGCATCCTGCAGCACCATGCCGAGCTGACTGCGCAACTCGCTGCGCGGAACGGTGCTGATGTCGACGCCGTCGATACTAATGTGGCCGGACTGCACCTCGTAGAAGCGCATGATCAGATTCACCAAGGTGGTCTTGCCGGCGCCGGTGGGGCCGACGATCGCCACCGTCGAACCGGGCTCGGCGACCAGATTCAGATCGGTGATCAGTGGCTTGTCGGGATCGTAGGAGAACGACACATCGGTGAAGGCGACGCGTCCCTGGATCGGCATCGGAAGCGCCGCTCCGGTCTCGGGCTGCTGCTCCTCGGTGTCCAACACTTCGAAGACCCGCTCGGCCGAGGCCACCCCTGATTGCAGCAGGTTGGCCATCGAGGCCAGGGTGGTGATCGGATGGGTGAACATGCGGCTGTATTGGATGAACGCCTGCACCCCGCCGACGGTCAAGGTGCCGGTGGTGACCATCAGACCGCCCACTACGGCGATGACCACATAGTTGAGGTTCCCGACGAAGAACATCACCGGCATGATGATCCCGGAGACGAACTGTGCGCCGAAGGACGATTCGAACAACTCGGCGTTCTTCGCCTTGAACTCGGCCTCGATCTCGCGGCGGCGTCCGAACACGGTGATCAGATCGTGGCCGGTGTAGGCCTCCTCGACCTGGGAGTTCAACTCGCCGGTGGCCTTCCACATCTTCGCGAACAGCTTCTGGGATCGCGACCCGATGATCATGGTCAAGCCGCCCGCGATCGGGATCGTGATCAAGGCCACCAGGGCCAGCGGCCAGGAGACCACGAACATCATCGCGACCACACCGACGACGGTGAACAGATTGGACACGATCTGCATCAACGTCTGTTGCAGCGACTGCGAGATGTTGTCGACATCGTTGGTGACTCGGCTGAGCAACTCACCGCGGGGTTGGCTGTCGAAGTACTTCAAGGGCAGCCGGGCGATCTTTTCGCTGACCTGCTTGCGCATCCGATAGATGGAGCGCTGCACGATGGAGTTGACCATCAAACCGGCGGCCCAACTCAACCCGAAGAAGCCGATGTAGAGCACCGCGGCCAGGATCAAGACCCGGCTCAGTGCCGTGAAGTCGATGGCGGTGTGGTTCACCACGACGGCGTCGTAGATCAGGTTGGTGCCCTGCCCCAGCACAGCCGGGCCGATGGCGTTGCCGGCGGTGGCCAAGGCCACCATGACGACCACCGCAATGATGAGCGGTAACTCCGGACCCAGGTGGCTCAGCAGGCGCTTCATCGACGGACCGAAGGAGATCGCCTTCTCCCCGGTGCCGGTACCGTGCCCCATGGGTCCACCACCACGGCCTTGCGGACCGTATTTGGGGCGCTCGTTGGCCTTGACAGGTTTGGTGTTCTGCTCGCTCATGCGGCCACCTCCGAGGCCTTGAACTGACTTTCCACGATCTCGGCATAGGTGGGGCAGCCGTCGATCAACTCGGTGTGGGTTCCGATGCCGACGATGGCGCCGTCCTCGAGCACCACGATGGTGTCGGCGGTGCGAATCGTCGAAACCCGCTGCGCGACCACCAGCACCGCAGCGTCCTTGACCTCGGGTGCCAAGGCGGCTCGTAGTGCGGCATCGGTGGAGACGTCCAAGGCGGAGAAGGAGTCGTCGAACAGGTAGATCTCCGGACGCCTCACCAGTGCCCGGGCGATCGCCAGCCGTTGTCGCTGGCCGCCGGAGACATTGGTGCCGCCCTGGCTGATCGGTGAGTTCAAGCCGTCGGGCATCGCGGAGACAAAGTCCTCGGCCTGGGCCACGCGCAAGGCGTGCCACAGCTCTTCATCGGTGGCGTCGGGCTTGCTGAGCCGCAGATTGGAGGCCACGGTTCCGGTGAACAGGTAGGGGCGCTGTGGCACCAGGCCGATGCGGCCCCACAGCACGTCGGGGTCGAGGTCGCGGACGTCGATGCCGTCCACGCTGACCGTGCCCGCAGTGGCGTCGAACAATCTTGGGATCAGATTCAGCAGGGTGGACTTTCCGGCACCGGTGGAACCGATGATGGCCGTCGTGGTGCCGGGCCGAATGCTGAAGCTGATGTCGGACAGCACCGGGTGGCTGGCTCCGGGGTAGGCGAAGCTGACGTCGGCGAAGCTGACCTCGCCGTAGCGACTCAACTCGGTCACCGGATTGCTGGAGGTGACCACCGAACTGTCGGTGCCGAGCACCTCGTTGATGCGTCCGGCCGAGACTATCGCGCGCGGAGCCATCATCAGCATCATCGTAGACATCATCACGCTCATCAGGATCTGTGCCAGATAGGCCAGATAGGCGGTCAATTGTCCTACCTGCAGATCGCCGGCCGCGATGCGGAAGGCACCGAACCACACCACGGCGATCGAGGAGAGGTTCATCACGAAGAAGACCGCGGGGAATAGCGTCATCATGCGACGTCCGACGCGGATCGCGGTGTCGGTGAGTTCATGGTTGGCGGCATCGAAGCGCTGATGCTCCTGGGGTTCGCGAACGAACGCCCGGATGACGCGAAGGCCGGAGATCTGTTCGCGCAGCACCCGGTTGAGGTTGTCGACGCGGGTCTGCATGAGTCGGAACAGTGGTGTCATCTGCGAGACCAGGACGCCGATGATGCTGCCCAGCACCACAACCGCGACCAGGATCAGCCAGCTCAGACCGGGATCTTCGCGCAGCGCCATCACCACGCCGCCCACCATCATCAGGGGGGCGGCCACGATCATGATCGCGGTCATCAGCACCAGCATCTGGATCTGCTGGACGTCGTTGGTGTTGCGGGTGATCAGGGTGGGGGCTCCGAAGGAGTTCATCTCCTTGGATGAGAACGACAACGCCCGATCGAAAATGGCCTGGCGCAAGTCGCGTCCGAAGGCCATGGAGGAGCGAGCGCCGAACCAAGCGGCGCCGATCTGGGCGATGATCTGAACGATCGAGACCAGCAGCATGATCGCGCCGAGCTGCCAGATCACCGCGGTGTTGCCGGTTGCCACACCGTCGTCGATGATCGAGGCGTTCAGGCTGGGCAAGTACAGCGCTGCCATGGTCTGCAGCAATTGCAGACCCACAACGCCCAGCAGAAGCGGGGTATAGGGGCGCAGGTAGACCTTGAAGAGGCGGAACATCAGACTCCTTCAGCAATGCCGTGCAAGACGACATTGGCCATCGTTTCAGGCGTGGGGGACAGTTCGTTGGGCGTCGGGAAGCTGCTGGCGAAAGCCAGCGCGGTCAGCACCCGTCCGGCGGTCGGCGCGGGGACGCGGAGCTGGTCGGCATAGGGGGACAGGGCATCGATGGTGGCCTGCAGCAGTCGCTCGCGGCCGTCGTGAATGCCACCCGGATGCAGGCCGCGGTGACCGTGCTCGCCGGGCGTGCGGCCCTGGTCGTGGGTGAGGATCACCAGCAGGGAGCGAGTGCGGTGGATTTCGGCGATCAGAATGTGCAGCAGCGCCTCGACCCGAAGCTCAAGGGTTTGATCGTCGGACAACTCGGCGATCTCGTTCAGGCTGGGGGTCGGTTGCAGGGCGGTGCAGACCGCAGCGTGAATGACGTCGTCCTTGGTCTCGAAGGCTCGGAAAATGGTGCCCTCGGCGACGCCGGCGGCCTGAGCGATCTCTTTGGTGGTCAGGTCGGTGCCCTTGTCCAGGAGCAGGCCGACGGTTGCGTCGACGATTGCGCGGCGGCGCTCATCCGGCGCCATGGGGGTTGCACGACTCACATCGAAGATCATAGTGAGTGAGTACTCACTCATCAACTGGAGAGACGCGAATCCGCGGGGTTCTGCCGCAGAATTGCTGCTCGCTGTGCGATCAACTCAATCCGCGACCCGGTCTCAGCCTTTGACCAGCGTCACATCCATGATCAGGTCAGCGGCCAGTGGTGTGGACATCGTGGCCGTGGTGCCGTCGGTGGCGGTCTCGACCACCGTCGAGCTGTAGCGCTGCCAGGCTGCGGTGCTCGTGATCTTCCAGCCCGCCGGCGCGGTCACCGTGACCGAGATCGGATTGTCCTCCAGATCTGCCTGCCGCATCACGTACAGCCGGTAGTGGAAGCTGCCGTCCCCGGCCGATGTCGGCGTTGCCGGTTGGGCCGGCAACGCGGGGGCTGCCCCGGCGACCAGGGCATTGGGGACGGTGTTGGTGAAGGTGAGGGTGCGCGTCTCGCCCAGCAGCACCGAGTAACCCTGGGTGATGGCGGCACTGCCGAGTTCGCCCGACGCCATGGCCGGTTTGGTCTCCGCGCTGCGCTGTTGGTGGTTCACCGGCTTCATGCTGCGTTTGGAACTGGCGGCGTCCAAGGTGGTGCCGGCGGGTCGGTACACCCGGAGATACCCGCCGAACCAATCGCGTCCCACGCTGAGCAGTCGCTCCTTGTCCTTGACATAGGTCAGGGCGAGCGTGGTGGTGGCGCTGCCGGATTCGTTGAGCGAGACCTGGTAGTCGGCCGATTTGTGCATGCCGAAATTGAGCTTGCTGGGCCAGTTCAGCACATTCACCACACCGAGCTGGTCGGTCATCCCCTGTGGCGGTGTGATCGTTGCCCCCAGCGCGAGCGTCGACAGCGCCGCCTGGGCCTGGGCGTCGCGCACCGAGAACTGCAGGTGCTTCTCGTTCGCCATCTGAGCCAGAATCTGGGCGGTGGGCACCAGCCGATCCGGGGTGACGTTCATGATCTTGGTGAGGAGCGCTTCGCTGAGCGCGCGAAGGATGTCCTTGCGGGTGTCCACCGATGCGGTGGCGAGATCCTGGGTGACCAGCCGACTCAGGGTGGGGATCATGTTCTTGGCGGTGATCGTCTTGTGGAAAGCGGGCAACTCGATGGGGCCGAATTCGGCCAGGAGAGCCTTCACGGTGACCAGATCGATGGCGATGACGCCGTCCACCGACCGCTGCTTGGGGGTGAGCCCGTCATAGATGGTCAGCATGGTGTTCGTGCTCGTCGGAAAATCCAGCCACCAGTTCGCATCCCAGAAGGCGAGGTTCTTCCATGACCCCATGCGGGCACCCGGTGGACGCTTCACGTGAGCGGTCGAGGTCCACGGCAGCGAGTAGACGTTCTGGTACTTCTCGAGTTTCAGTCCGCTGGGGCCGGCCTTCACCCAGCCCATGCTGCCCATGAAGCCGCCGGTGGCGCGGAGTTCGGCATTGTTCTGCGACACCAGCAGGAAGCGGTGATCCTGATCCAACAGATAGGTCACCATCGTGGTCAGCGCGTCGGACTGAGCGAACAGCGGCTCCAGGGGCGCCAGGGTGTCCTGCATCGTCTGGACGGCATCGGCCAGCGGCGGCGCCAGGCCGTCGGTGCTCAGCTGCGGAGCGACCGCGGCTATGCGATTGAACGATCCCAGCGCACTGAGCAGGTAGGGCTTGGCCACCTTGATGATGTCGTTGACACTTCCGTCGGGTCCGCCGGCCTTCGAGGCGTCCATCAAGTCGATCACCTGAATGGCTGCCGAAGAGCCCTCGCTGCCGATCTCGGCGAGTTGATCGACGGCCTCCACCTGCCGCCCGACGACGGGGATCGATTGCAGCCAATCCGGTCCGGCCAAGGCGCGGCTGCGATCGAACTCGGCCTGGGCCTTGGTGAAGTCGGCGCGCGCCGTGGTGAGGTCACTCGACTTCAGGGCGCTCATCCCCTCGGTCAAGGCGCTGCGTCCGGAGGTCGCCGAGGCCTGCAACTGCCAGCCCCACGCGCCAATGCCCAAGAGCGCGGCGGTGGCTATTCCCCCCACCGCCGCCACCCACACTGTGCGGCGTTTCACGTCTGAACTGTAGGTGGCGGCCAGAAACAGTGATGGCCTGACGTGGGGATTACCGAGCCTTCGAATGGTCGGGCAGTGGTGCTGGTGGGCCGAAATACCTACCGCGTCGCAAGGCCCGCCTCAGTCGGTTCCGTTCGTCCCGGGCGAGTACCCGACGCCGGCCTCGGACCGGTCCGGCTGCCTGAGATCACGGCTTCGGCAGCGAATTAGGAGCGCAATTCCGGGCGCACCCCAAGATTCCCCAACGACCGTTAGGTGGATGTTTTTGAATGGGGGCCTCGGGCCGCTAGGCTGCCCGGCGTGCGCCCTCAGAATGTGGAAAAGATCGTCACGCTGTCTGCGCCTTCGGTTTATCCCGATGGTGGGTGGGCAGTGGTCTCGGTGACCCGTCCCAGCTTGTCAGCCGATGACTATGTCGGCCAGCTCTGGCGGATCTCATTGGCTGGAGCGCCTTCACAGCGACTCACTAGGGGTTTTAGAGATACGAGCCCCCAATTTTCTCCCGACGGGCGAGTGATTGCATTTTTACGCTCCGAACCGGGCGCTGCTGCCCAATTGGCGATCATTCCCGCGGACGGCGGCGAGCCGATGGTCGTCACCGATGCCAAATTGGGCGTTCGAGAATTTGCATTCAGTCCGAATTCTCAACGCCTGGCATATGTGGCTTCGGTCCCGGCCGAGGGGCGCTTCGGTACCACGGACGGCGTTGATACCGGTCACGAGGATCCTCGGCTGATCGATCAGCTGAAGTTCCACGCCAATGGCGTTGGCTATCTCGGCGACCAGCGCCGCCAGGTGTTCGTCCTCGATGTGCCCGATCCGCGCGGTGAACCGGTGGTGAAACCGGTCGGACGGGCGGCGCTGGACGCTTCTGGTGCCACCTCGGTGCCGCCGTCGCAGCAGGTGTCGTTCGGTGACTTCGATCATGACGCGGTGGCCTGGATCGGTGGCTCGGTGATCGCCATTTCGGCGCGCCACCCTGGTGCCGACCGTGACCTGCGTGCCGATCTGTATCGCTTCGATCCTGATGCCGCGGAACCGGTGCGACTGACCGAATCGACGCTGGGCCCCAGCGTGCTGGGCTCACCGGTGGTGGTGGGTGATCAGGTGTTCTTCGTCGGAATCCACACCGGCGCCTCCGGAATCGACGTGGCCGGGGTGAACGCCGGGGTGTGTGTGGTGCCAACCGCGGGGGGCGTGGGCCACATGGTCACCAACCCGGAGACTGTCGGGATCGAAGGCTCGCTGGCGGCCTTCGGCGACGCGGTGCTGGCCATCGACCACGTGCACGGCAATGGGCAGGCGATCGTCGTGGATGAGCACGGCGAGCGGGAACGCATCAGCGCCGACGGCTCGCTGAAGTGCCTGGCTGCGGCTGGACCGGTGCGAGTCGGCATCCTGACGACGCCGACCTCGGCGTGCGAAGTGGTCGATCTCGACGATCCGAATCAGCCGCTGACCGGTTTTCACGCCGATTTCCCCGATCCGGTGGTTGCGCCGCGTCCGCATCAGACCAACGCCGCAGATGGCTATCCGGTGCACGGCTGGACGTTGACCCCCGCTACCGCAGGCCCGCATCCGGTGGTCCTGATGATTCACGGCGGCCCGTTTTCGGCCTACAACGGGAACTTCCACGACGAAGCCCAGGTGCTGGTCGGTGCGGGCTACGCGGTGCTGATGTGCAATCCGCGCGGGTCGGCCGGCTACGGCCAAGCTCACGGGCGAGCAGTCAAGGGCGCCATGGGGGAGGTCGACATGGCCGATGTCACCGCCTTCCTGGATTCCTGCCTGGACACCATGCCCGAGTTGGACCGCGAACGTGTCGCAGTGATGGGCGGCTCCTACGGCGGCTTCCTCGCGGCCTGGCTGATCGGCCACACCCACCGCTTCTCGGCGGCCATCGTCGAACGCGGTTACCTCGATGGCCGCTCCATGATCGGCGCCTCCGACATCGGCTGGTTCTTCCCGACCGAATACCAAGGTGACTTGACCGACATCGACCAGCATTCACCGCTCTACTGCGCGCACCTGGTGGACACCCCGACGCTGATCATCCACTCCGAAGATGACCTGAGATGTCCGATCAGCGTGGCCCAGCGCTACTACACCGAGCTCAAGCTCCGTGGCGTCGAGGCTGAACTGTTGATCTTTCCCGGCGAGAATCACGAACTCAGCCGATCGGGGACCCCGCAGCATCGACTGGCCCGTTTCGACCACATCCTCACCTGGTGGAAGCGCCACCTGTAGCCGCCCGGCGTATCCCACGGTGGCAGCACAGTTCCACCACTGGGCACCGGATCGACGCACAGCCGTCACACTGAATTGCCCCAACGGTCGATCGTCGACCCTAGCCTGCGCCGTGTGAACGAAACGATCACCGCGGACCTCCGGTGAAGATCGCTGTCGCGGGCACCGGCTATGTCGGACTATCGCTGGCGGTCCTGCTGGCCCAAGCCAACGACGTGACCGCGATCGACGTCGACGCCGAGCGGATCGAACGCATCGCAGCCGGGCAATGTCCGCTGGTCGATTCCGACCTTGAGGAGTGGTTCGCAACCGGCCGCGCGACCCTGACGGCCACTGTCGACCCGGATCAGGCCTATCGCGATGCCGACCTGGTGGTGGTCGCCACTCCGACCAACTACGACCCGGAGACCAACCAGTTCGACACCTCCTCGGTGCAGTCGGTGGTGGCGCAGGTGCTGGCAGGCAACCCTGGCGCGATCATCGTGATCAAATCGACGGTGCCGGTGGGCTTCACCGACTCGCTGCGCCGACGCTTCGACTCAGACGCCATCGTGTTCTCCCCCGAGTTTCTTCGCGAAGGCCGAGCCCTGCACGACAACCTGCACCCTTCGCGGATTGTGGTCGGCGACACCGGTGACCGCGGACGCGTCGTGGCCGACCTGCTCAGCCAGGCCGCTGCCGATTCCGACGTCGCGGTGCTGCTCACACAGTCGGCGGAGGCAGAAGCGATCAAGCTGTTCGCCAACACCTATCTGGCGCTGCGGGTGGCCTACTTCAACGAACTCGACACCTATGCAGTGGTCCATGGCCTCGACACCGCGCAGGTCATCGAAGGCGTGGGGCTGGATCCCCGGATCGGCGCCCACTACAACAATCCGTCCTTCGGCTACGGCGGCTATTGCCTGCCCAAGGACACCAAACAGCTCCTGGCCAACTACCTGGCCGTCCCCCAGAACCTGATCGCGGCCGTCGTTGACGCCAACACCACCCGCAAGGACTTCATAGCGGCCGACATTCTGCGTCGCGAACCCCGCGTGGTCGGGGTGTACCGATTGGTGATGAAGTCCGGCTCGGACAATTTCCGATCCTCCTCGGTTCAAGGCGTGATGAAGCGAATCAAAGCCAAAGGGGTCGACGTCATCGTCTACGAGCCAACGCTGACCGCCGACGAGTTCTTCTTCTCCGAGGTGGTACGGGATCTGGACGAGTTCAAGCAACGCTCCGACATCATCATCGCCAATCGGCGTACCGATGTTCTCGATGACGTGTCCGCCAAGGTCTACACCAGGGACATCTACGGCCGGGACTGAGCCCTCGGAATCGTGGGGCCGGCTGGTCGGGATGGATACGACGTTCTCTCACCAGATGCCGTGGCACGGCGCTGACGTGTACCATTCCTAAGTCATTGCATTGGACACCTCGGCCCAGGACCAATGCGCAGTTGGCGGCTGAAACGACCACAGTCTCGGGGGGGATTTCTGGTGTCGCGCCTTCCGGCGAATCCGCCCGTGATCGCGGGCTTCACCTATCTGCGTCCGTTGGGCTCAGGTGGATTTGCCGACGTCTTCCTCTATGAACAGAATCTGCCGCGTCGCCAGGTCGCCGTCAAAGTGCTTCCCACCGAGGTTTCCGATCCGGAAGTGCGCCGCATGTTCCACGCCGAGGCCGACGCCTTGGCCCGACTTTCGGCCCACCCGTCTATTGTCACCATCCACCAGGCGAGCGTGTCGGCCGATGGTCGGCCCTACATCGTCATGGAGTTGTGCGCCTCCTCCATGGGACAGCGCTATCGCAGCGAGCAACTGTCGCTGGCCGAGGTGCTCAACACCGGAGTGAAGGTCGCCTGTGCTCTGGAGACGGCCCACCGTGCCGGCGTCCTGCATCGGGATGTGAAGCCGTCGAACATTCTGATCACCGAATACGGCGCACCGGTGCTCTCCGATTTCGGGATCGCAGCCTCCTTGCGGGTGGCCAACCCGCGCGACGTCTTCGCCATGTCGGTGCCGTGGAGCGCGCCAGAAGTGCTGAGCGTCAGCACCGTCGGTTCGGTCGCCTCCGAAGTGTGGGGGCTGGGCGCCACCGTGTACTCCCTGCTCGCCGGGCGCAGCCCCTTCGAGGTTCCGGACGGCCAGAACGGCTTGGACCAGATCAAACAGCGCATTGTGCGGGTCGCGCAGCAGCCGACCGGACGCTGGGATGTGCCCGCACGGCTGGAGGAGGTGCTGTCCCGATCCATGAGTCTGGTGCCGAGGGACCGGCACCAGAGCGCGGCCGAGTTCGCCCGCGACCTACAGCAGGTGCAGCGCCTCAACGGCCTGCCTGAGACCCCGCTCGAACTCACTGCATCGGGATGGTCGTCGGCACCGGCCGCCTTCGACGCTGACTCCGACTTCGGGGTGACCCGCGTGAAAGTGGCCCAAACCAGCGAACGAAAGCGGCCCGCCGGGATGGGGCTGAGCAGCCGCAGTGCCGGCAGCGACTCCACCTCGATGACCCATACGCCGCCGGTGCGTCGCTCTTCGTGGCCATGGGTGGTCGCCGGGGTGGTCATCACCGTGATGGTGGCGGTCGTCGTCTGGCTGCTGGTCGGAGTCCTCTGACATGAGTTGGCGTCGCTGGCTGCCCGCAATCGGGATTGTGGTGACAGTGGCGGTGCTGGCGGCGTTGGCGCTCGTGTGGCCGGGCTTGGACACCGAGACGGTGCGACGGCCCAGCGCGTCGGTGTGGATCCTGCAGACCGGCACCGACCAGCGCTACGCCCGCGTCAACACCGCCTTGGCCGAACTGGACACGGTTCGCCAGGCGAAAGACCCCAGCAGGGTGTTCCAAGGCGGCGACCAGGCCTATCTGGTCGCTGACGGAATGGGGCGCATTTCACCGATCGACGCTGGGACGCCGACCAACCTGGATGCCGAGGCTCTCGCCGAGGCCACCGCAACCCCCGCCGGAACCGAACAGGTCGCCCAGGCCGGGCCCTATGTGGCCTTTCGTTCCAATACCGGGACGGTCAGCTACGGACGACTGGACACGGTCGCCTCGCTCACCCAGCTTCACGCCGCAGATTCTCCCGACAGCGTCTTCACAGCCGCCGCCATCAGCGTGAATGACAACGGTCTGCTCACCGCCTACTCCGCAGTCACCAGCCAGGTACTCCAGTACGACATCAGCGCCGGCGTCCAGCGGTCCCTCAGCGCGGTGCGCGCGGGCCCGACCGATCCCGGCTCCCAGGTGACTTCGGTCGGGGACCATTGGATGGTGGTCGGCGCGGACGGTCGCACCTGGCTGTCGGGACGCTCGGAGCCGGTGAACCTGCCGATCGTCGGGGCCATCGCGGTGCAGCGACCGGCGATCTCCGGTACCGGCTTCGCGGTGGCCGACCAGCAAGGGCTCTTCGTCCTCGACTTCGAAGCGAACATCACACCCACCTATCGACCCGGTGGAGCTTTGGGCGTGCCCATCGCACCGACCGTTCTCGACGCAGATCTCGTCGGTGCCTGGTTGCCCCGCGAGGGCGGCGGCACCTTGTGGAGTCACGGCCGGGCGACCGCCCTGGACTATGCCGGTCACCGACTCGTCGACGATGCCCTGCCGCAACTGATGATGACCGCCGATCGGGCCGTCCTCAACGAAACCCGTTCGGGTTGGGCGTGGACGCTGCCGGACGGCGCGCTGGTGCCGTCCAGCCAAGACTGGCAGCTGGCCGTTCAGGACCAGCAGCAGAGTTCCGATACCGGTCAACGTGCCAAAACGGTGCGCGAACCCAAACCCCCCGTGGCGGTCAACGATCAGTTCGGAGTGCGCGCCGGGGCCCTGGTGAATCTGCCGGTACTCCTGAACGACTACGACGCCAACACCGACATCCTCACCATTGACGGCAAGCAACTCGGCGATCTGGATCCCAACTTCGGAACGGTCGAACTGACCGACAACAATCAGCGTCTCGCCGTCCGCGTCGCCTCCGGGGCCACCGGTTCGGCCAGCTTCACCTATCGCGACAGCGACGGCACCTCCGCCCAAGGCCGCTATTCCAACACCGCTACTGTCCGGCTCACCGTGCAGAGCGGCAACCGGGCCCCGCAGTGCGACGATGCCTGCCGGGCCCAATGGCCGACCCCTGAAGTCGCGCCGGGCGGCACGATCCGGGTCCCGGTGTTGAACGGCTGGGTCGACCCCGAGGGCGACCAGGTGCTGCTCAGTAATGCCAGCACCCCCAACACGGCTGTCCGTGTCGCGGTGAACCCCGAGGGAGATGTGGTGGTGCAGCATCGCGATGCCAACGCCACCGCCGACCAGCGGGTGCCGATCACGCTGACCGTGTCCGACATCAACGGGGACACCGCCACCAAGACTCTGGTGGTGCGGGTCACCCGCCGTCCGACCCTGGTCGCAGAATCGTTTGCGGTCACCCGCCAGGCCGGAGCGCCGACGACCATCGACCTGTCCCGGCACCTGCTGGGCACGATGGATCAACTGTCGATCTCCGAGGTGCGTCCGCTGGGTGGGGAGAAGGTCAGCTTCGCGGCGACCTCCTTCACTTTCGAATCCGACAAGGTCGGCACCCATTTCGTGGAATACGTGGTCACTGACGGCCAGAGCAAAGCCACGGGTCAGGTGCGCATCACCGTGACCAGCGGGGAGCCGAGTCTGACCACCGGCGCCGTGGTGGCCTTCGTGCGTCCGAATGAGGACGCCACCGTCGACGTGCTCAACGCGGTGGACAATCCAACCGGGCGGGTGCTGCTGCTCAGCGGCGCTCAGCCGCAGGCTGTCGCCGGTGGCGAAATGTCGGTGGACGTTGTCGGGCAGCAGTACCTCCGGGTGTCAGGCACCACCCCCGACGACACACCCGGCAAGATCGGCGTGATCAACTACGCCGTCGCCGACGGCCAAGGTGGTGAGGCCCGCGGTCAGGCTGCGGTCTACCTGCTCCCCGAGGCCCAGCAGGTCGCCCCCATCGCGGTAGCCGACGCGGTCACCGTGCGTGCCGGTGCTCAGCTCGACATTCCGGTGACCAAGAACGACATCGCGCCGGTCGGTGGGCAACTACGCCTGGACCCCCGAGCGGTGTACGCCTCCGATCCCACCATGCTCGCCTTCGCCTCCGGAAACATGGTGCGCACGCTGGCCCCGACCAAAGCCGGCGTCTATCGGATCAACTACGGCTGCTATGTGGCGGGCAACCCGCGGCTGGTTGCCGAGGCGACCATCGTGGTGACGGTGCTTCCCGGTGGCGCGAATCAGCCACCGGTGCCGGTGACCTTGACCGGACGGGTGCTGAGCGGTCAAACCGTCGCCATCGGATTCGACGACTACGGCATCGACCCCGACGGTGATGCGGTCCGGCTGGACCAGGTGCTCACCCAACCGAAATCCGGCTCGGCGGCGGTGTCCGGTGACGGAAAGTCGATCAGCTACACCAGCGTCGCCGGCTTCTCCGGACAGGTCGAGTTCGGCTATCGCGTGGTTGACAGCGAGGGTGCGGTCGGGGTCGGGGTGGTGCGCATCGGTGTGCTGGACCAGGCCATCAATCCCGCTCCCATCACGTACACCGACTACGCCGAGGTTCAGGTCGGTCGGGGCAATCAGATCCGGGTGCCGGCATTGGCCAACGACATCGATCCCAACGGTGGCACGCTGACCATCACCGAGGTGAAGCCCAACACTCGTGAATTCGCCGAGGATGGCTCTGCGAACCCCGAATACCAGCGGCTGTCGGGCCTGATCGATCAGACCACCGATACCGAGATCGTGGTCAATGCGGGCAACCAGACGGGCACCACGTCGTATCGCTACCGCGTCAAGAGCGACTCCGGAAACACTGCCGACGGTCTGATCGTGATCCGGGTGGTGGACACCGAGGTGCCGAACTACCCGGTGGTCACCGACACCGTCCTCACCGCTGAGACCCGCGAACAGTTCCCGGCGGGGGTTGACGTGGTCACCGACAAGGCGACCTGGCCCGGCGGCGAATCAGGCCAACTGCAGTTGAGCCTGTGGCAGGGGGACTCCGGCGGCAGCGCGGCGGGGGTGTCGGTGTCCGGCTGGTCGCTGTCGGGCGCCCTGAGTGAACGTACTCGCATCATCCCGTTCCAGGTGACAGCCACCGGCGCGGACGGCTCCTCACTGACCACCAGCGACGGAGCCGTCATCGGCACCTATGCGTTCTTGCGGATACCGGGCACCAGTGATCTGCCGCTGAGCCTGCGCAGCGATCTCACCGCCCAGGTCGTCGCGGAGAAGGAATCGGTCAGCTTCGATCTCAACGATGTCGTGGCCCGACCCACGGCGTCGGTGCTCGAAGTCAGCACCGAAGGGTTGGCGGCGTCCGGCGCCCGCAGCGAGGCAAGCTGCGTCCTGGTTTCGGGAACGGTGTTGGAATACCGCGCCGGACGGGGCGCACCGTGGGATGACTCCTGCATCGTGCCGGTCCGGTTGGCCGGTCAGGACGCGTACACCTATTTGGCGGTGCCGATCCGGGTGACCCCGGAAGTGCCGCAGCCCATCTTGAAGGCGGCCTCGGTGACCGTCAGCCCGGGGGAGACCGCAACCTATGATCTGGCGGCCATGACGACCTGGGCCGGGGTGGCCGACCAGGCCGCAGTGCATTACGCCATCAGCGCCGCAGCCCCCGACTTCGCAGTGACCCTGACCGATCAGCAACTGACGATCATCGGTGCTGATGATGCCGTCGTGGGCCGCGATGATCGTGTGACGGTATCGATCCTCAGCCACGAGGCCGTCGTGCCGGCGGTGTTGACGATTCGGGTCGGTCCTGCCCCGGCGTTGCAGCCCAGCGGTGCCAGTTACAACAAGGTGTGCTCTCAGAACGAGGGAGATTCCTGCGAGATCACGGTCGTCGGCGGTGCCGGTGAGGTGAATCCGTTGCCGCGCAGCCCGCTGCGCGTGGTGAGCGTCGCCGGTGGCCCCGAATGCCCCGGAATGACCTTCACCAAGGCCTCCGACAGCTCGGTGCGGGCGGCATGGACGAGCTCGGTGAGTGGGCGTTGTTCGGCCAGCGTGGTGCTGGCCGACATGCAAAACCGCGTCACCGCCGGGGAACGCAATGCCACCGTCACCGTTGATCTGCAGAGCTATCCGCTGGCGCCGGGCAGTGTGTACCAAAGCGGCTACACCGCAGACAGCGTGCAACTGAGGGTGCGTCCCGGCGAGGCTCGCAGCTCCTACCCCGAGGTCACCGACTATGTGGTTCGTCAGGCAGGCAAGGTCGTCGCCCACTGCGACACCGCCGGGGTGTGTGAGTCCATCTCGGCGCCGCTGGGGGAGATCCGCACCTACGACGTGACCTCGCACAACTCCGTCGGCGAGTCGTCCAGCGGAGTCTCGGTCCAGGCCTGGGCCTATCTGGCGCCCAGCGCACCCAAACAGGTCACCGCGGCTCCGGTGGTGACCTCCGACGGTTCGGGAGGTGTGGTGTCGCTGACCGTCTCAGGGATCGACACCGTCCGTACCGGGTCGCTGCGGATCACCACCTCCAGTGGAGTGAAACAGACTGTCGATCCACACGGCAACGACACCGTGGTGGTGGACCGGCTGGAGATTCCCAATCACGCCACGTCGATCACTGTCACCCCGGTGTCGTCCTGGGATGTGCCGCCGGATCTGGAGGGATCGACCGCCGGCGAGGCGGTCACCGTCACAGCCAGTGGCATCGGCAAACCGACCGGGCTATCGCTGACGCTGGCCTCCAGCGAGAGTTCGGGCGCCACCGCGGTGATCACCGCCAAGGGGGCGGCCTCCACCAATGGTGACGGATCGGTGCTGCGCTACGGATTCTCCCAGGCGGCCAAGTCGTGCAACCCGACTGAGACCAGCGCCAATGCCCAGTTCTCGGTGCCGGCCGGGGAGACCTACACCTTCACCATGTGTGTTGCTTCGTTGTTCAACGGAGTCACGTACGGGTCGGACTCGGTCACCCAACAGGTCAACGCGGTGCAGTTACCGGATGCGCCCTCGGGATATGTGTACACGGTGAACAGCACTGTTCAGGGCACCGATACTCACCCGAAGTGGCTGGTGACCGATACCCCGGTCTCCGCCGAACAGCCACCCAACAACATGGTCGCGAAGTTCGACAAACCTGATGGCTTCGGTACCAACTTCGCCGACAACTATCGCGTCCGCTACTGCCACACCAGCTGGACCGATGTGTGTGGGGATTGGGGCAAGGTCGGCGCCGATCCTCATGGTGCACCGTTCCCGGTACAGGCGACGGTCGGGGTCACAGCGTGCACCCCCGGCTCGGAGCTGCAACTGGCCAGCGCGACCACCATGGACCTGGGAACCGTCAACTACTCCTTCGGCAGGCTCGAATACGAGGTGGACGGGTCATGGGTGGCGCCGACCGACACGGTGGTACCCGAGGGTGCCACCGCCTATCGCAATGTCGGGGTGACGGTGAGTTGGCCGCTGTCATGGAATTTGGACTCGCACGTGATCAAGCCACAACAGGGCCTGTCGGGAAGCTGCGGGTGACGACGATGAGCAGGACACCAGGAGGCATCCTCGGATCGCCTCAACCAGGAGGGGAAAGATGGCTGTGACCACCGAGCAGTTGGCGACATTCCAACGCGATTTCCACAGCGTTGCCGACAACGTGGAGCAGGTGATCCTGGGCAAGCGTCACGTGATCGAGTTGGTACTGATCGCGATGATCAGCGACGGCCACGTGCTGCTGGAGGACGTCCCGGGTACCGGCAAGACCTCGCTGGCACGCGCCGTGGCGCAGTCGGTGCAAGGCACCAATACCCGCATCCAGTTCACGCCGGACCTGCTTCCCGGTGACGTCACGGGCATTACCGTCTACGACCAGAAGACCGGCGATTTCGAGTTCCATGCCGGTCCGGTCTTCGCCAATGTGGTGCTCGCCGATGAGATCAACCGGGCCAGCCCCAAGACGCAGTCGGCGCTGCTGGAAGTGATGTCGGAGGGACGGGTGACCGTCGACGGCGTGACTCGGGAAGTCGGCCGACCGTTCTTGGTGATCGCCACCCAGAACCCCATTGAGCAGGCCGGCACCTATCGCCTTCCCGAGGCCCAACTGGACCGGTTCATGCTGAAGACCTCACTGGGATATCCCGACCGGGCGGCGACCGTCCAGATCTTCGAAGGCTCGGTGCGCACTCGTCGCGATGTCGCCCCGGTGATCACTCGGCAGACCATTTCGGCCATGTCGGAGCTGTCCGGCCAGGTTTATGTCGATCCGCTGATCTATGACTACATCGCTCGACTGATCGATGCCACCCGAGACGCCGAGCAGGTTCGGTTGGGTGCCAGCGTTCGAGGTGGCATGGCGTTGACCCGGGCGGTTCGTACTCGAGCACTGACCCAGGGCCGGGACTATGTGGTTCCCGACGACGTGAAATTGCTCGCGGCACCGGTGCTGTCCCATCGACTCATCCTGCACCCCGAAGCCGAGTTCGACGGCGTGACCGCCGATGCGATCATCGGCCAGGTGGTGCTGGCCGTGGCGCCGCCGTCGCAGCCGGTCACCCGCTAGCAGCAAGGCCCACCGTCCATGGAACCGTCCCGCCTGTGGCAGAGCAACTCGGCTGCTGAGACGCGCACCCATACGCACACCCGTGCGATGGGCGAGACGCGGCGGGCGCGGACGATGGCGACCGCCATGGTGCGACTCGCCCGCACGATCGAACGCCTGCGACGAGCCTCGCGCCGAACAGTCGGCGCCATCAGCCGAACGGTGACCGCGGCTGGCTGGCTCGCCATCGCGGTGGCCGCCGTCGGCACCTCGATGGGGCTGATCTTCGGCTGGGTGGAGTGGACCATCGCCGGCGTGGCCGCACTGACCCTGGTGCTCCTGGCGCTGCCCTTCCTGCTGGGTCGCGCCGACTATCAGGTGGAACTCGACATTGGCGACCAGCGAGTGGTGGCCGGTAGCGAGGTCGTCGGCCAGGTGCGGGTGCGCAATGCCGGTCGCCGCAGCGCACTGCCGGGGCGGCTGGACGTCCCCATCGGCGAGGGCCTGCTGGAGGTGGTGCTGCCGCTGCTGCGTCCGCAACGGGAATGGGTCGAGGAGTTGGTGATCCCGGCGCACCGCCGCGGTGTCATCACGATCGGGCCGGTGACTGCGGTGCGCGCCGACCCGGTGGGGCTCTTCCGGCGCGAATCGACCTTCGCCGAGGTGCACGAGCTGTACGTCCATCCGCGCACCGTTCGAGTGCCTTCGACCAGCGTCGGGCTGGTCCGCGACCTGGAAGGCAATCCGACCCGGCATCTGGTGGATTCCGACATCGCCTTCCATGCCATTCGTCCCTATGCCCAGGGTGACTCGCGGCGTCAGATCCACTGGAAGTCGACGGCGAAGACCGGCCAGTTGATGGTTCGCCAATACGAGGAGTCGCGCAAATCGCGTATCGCGGTGGTGCTGGCCACCAGCGAGGCCGAGTACACCGATGCCGAGGAGTTCGAGCTGGCTGTCAGCGCGGCGGCCTCGGTCGCGGTGCAAGCCGCCTCCGACGGTCGCGAACTCTCCATGATCACCGGGGCTGCCCTGCCGGAGCTGATTCGGGCGAAAGTGAGGACGGTCAACTCGCTGCCCACGCTCACTCCGCGACTGCTGATGGATGCCTTCTGCACCGTTGAGCGGTACGTCCGGGGAACCAGCCTTGAGGAATGCTGCCGGGTGGTCTCCGACACGGTGCCACAACTGTCGCTGGTGGTGGCGGTGTGCGGCGCACCGGTCGGTTTGCACTCCCTGCGGCAGGCTGCACTCGCTCTTCCCGGAGATGTCGAGATGCTGGCCGTGGTCTGCGACGAGCAGGTGCGACCGGGCATGGTCCGTTTCGGGCAGGTGAGTGTGCTTCGGGTCGGTGTGCTGGCGGACCTGAGCCAACTGCTGCTGCGGGGGGCGCAATCATGAGCCGGCGGGCGACGCGCCTGGCCCGGGGCGACTTCGGGCGGGTGGAGGCCGGCGGCGCGATCTACGCCGCTGCGATGGTCACGGTGGCCGCGTTCGCCGCGTGGCCGATCTATGACAACCTCCGCTTCCTGGCGGTCGTGCTGCTCTCGGTGACGGCGGCGACGACGATCGCCGTGTTCGCCCACCGCCTGATGTGGACCCCGGTGATCACTGCCGTGTGGCTGATCGGTGCGTTGCTGGTCATCGGCCTCACCGTCGTCGTGCCGCTCTTCGGCAACGGATTGGCGCGCGGCCTGGCGCTGTTCTTCGGCGGTTTCGTGACCTCCTGGAAGGACCTGGTGACGGTCGATCTCCCGGTGGGGGGCTACCGCAACCTGCTGGTGCCGGCCTTGGTGGTCTTCGCGGTGGGCACGCTGGCGGGGTTGCTGCTTTCGTGGAGTCGAACCCGAGCGCACCTCGGCGCCGCACTGGTGTTCGGAGTGATGACCTGGTTCGGGCTGTTGTTCGGCGCCGACCGTACCGGCGCCGCCTGGCAGTGGAATGGCATCGTGATGCCACCCATGCGCGAGGCGCTGCTGGGTCTGGTCGCCCTCGGCAGTTCACTGGCTTGGCTGGTGTGGCGATCCCGAATCGTTCGCAGCGAGGCGTTGCGGCAGGCCGCCCGCGTCAGCGGCGTGCAGTTGACCCGCCCGCATGCGCTCTCCGTGTTGCGGGTGACAACTCTGGGCCTAGCCCTGATCGTGATAGCTGTCGCGGTCTCGGTGGTCGCAACACCGGTGGTGCTCGGCGGCTCGACCCGGGAAGTGTTGCGATCGCGCGCGCAACCCGAGCAGCAGCTGGCCACCGAGTTGACTCCCTTGGAGGTGTATCGCAGCGCGTTCAGCGACGCGAACTACCAGCGGGTCCTGTTCACCGTGAGTGGTTCCGGGGCGCTTCCTGATCGGGTGCGGTTGGCCACTTTGACCGATTACGACGGCGAGACCTTCACCGCGTCGGGTACCGACTATCGGCGGCTGCCCGCCTATCGTGACCCGGGCGGCGGTCAGCGGACCACGATCGCCATCACCAGCGCCGGCTCGGGAACCGTCTGGCTGCCCAGCGCCGGTTCGTTGGCGAGTGTGACCTTCACCGGGGACCGAGCCAGCCAGCTCAGCGACGGGTTCTACTATGACCCGGCCTCCGGCGCCATGATCGACACCGTGCCCGGTGGTGTGGCCGCCAGTGACGGCTACACCGCGCAGGTGGCGATCGCTGATCCGGTTGCGGTGAGCGAACTGTCCTCGCCGGGACGCAGCGCCCGCTTCACCGCCCCGGACAGCCTGGTGCGGTGGGTGAAGCTTCAGAATCAGGACAGCAGCGGAGCAGGCTTGGCGGAGCTGGCTCGGCGGCTGACGGCCCGGGGCTACCTCAGCCACAGTCTGACCGCCACCGATCCGGTTCCGGCATGGGTCGCTGACCTGGGTGGCGGCTACCAGTTCCGGGCCAGTACCGCCGGCCATTCCTTGGCCCGCTTGACGGAACTGTTCGACGCGCTACTGGCCCGCCAACAGGGCGTCGATGATGATCCGGAGTCGACGACGCTGGTCGGTGCCGTCGGCGACGACGAGCAGTTCGCGGTGGCGCTCGCCTTGATCGCCGACCAACTCGGCTTCCCGGCCCGCGTGGTGATCGGTACTCGGCTTTCCGGGCGCGACGACGGCATTCCGGTCTGCGCCGACGGTGAATGCCGCGGCAAGAACCTGTCGGCGTGGGTCGAGGTCGAGGGCGCGGACGGCCGGTGGGCGGCGGTGGACGCGACGCCACAGCATGAGGTGAACCCCGATCAGAAGGTGGAGGATCGGCGCGATCCGCAGAACCGGACCCAGGTGCGCCCGCTTCCGGCCAGTGAGGTCGACCCACCCGATATCGGTGGCTCTCCCGGCACCGCCAACGATCCACCCTCGGAACTGAACCTGGCCTGGTTGTGGCCCATCCTGCGCATCACCGGGATCGTGGTACTGGCCTTGCTGCTGGTGCTCGGACCCTTCGGGGTGATCGTGGTGGCCAAGAGCCTGCGTCGCCGTCATCGCCGCCGGCACTCTCAACCGGCCCTGCGCATGGTGGGGGGCTGGGAGGAACTGGTCGACTCCCGGGCTGATGCCGGCCTGATCGTTCCGGAAAAGGCCACCCGAACCGAGATGGCTACGGTATTCGGTGATGAGGCGTCGCTGGAACTGGCCGTCGCGGTAGATCGCGCCGTGTTCGGTGGCGTCCCGATCTCAGCGGCCGAGGCTGACATTTTCTGGAATCAGGTAGAGACTGAGCGTCAGCGCACTGCGCGACGAGGGAGCATGAGACAGAGAATTCAGGCGGCGATGTCGCTGACCTCATTCTTCCGGGGGCTACGAGCAGGCGAGGGGAGGCGGCGCTTGTCGGTGTCGGAACAACATGGGTAGCGGCGATTCGGCAATATCGCTGATCTACTTGGTGATGGTGGCCGTTGGCTACGTGTGGGTGTCGTTGGCGCTCGCCGCGGTGTTCGGCAAGGTTGGCGTGGCGAAAGCTCAGGCCTGGATTCCGGTGTGGAATCTGGCCGTCCTGTTGCGCTTGGGCGGATTCTCGCCGTGGCTGATTCTGATCCCCGTGGTCGACGTGGTGCTAGTGCTGATCGCCTGTCATCGCATCGGCCTGGCCTTCGGCTACGGGCCGGCGATGACCGTCGTGGCCGCTTTGTGGTTTCCGATCTGGGCCAGTGTGCTGGGCTGGGGCAATGCCATTTGGTCGGGGGTCGTGAAGACCCCCTCGCGGATCTGGGCAGATGAGCCCACCCCGCTGCCTCGGGTGACGTTCGCCGATGAACCGACCGACCCCATCCAACCGGCGGCGGTGCCGTCGATGATGGCCGAGGACCACCTGCAGTGGGGGCTCACCCCACCACAACTCGCCGATGCTGCGGCTGCTGCTTCGCCCAGCATCGATGATCCCGACCCGGCCGTCGAGGCCAAGGAAGGCGACGACATGACCGATCCCGACCGGGAACAGACTCCCGAGCCGAGCCGTTGGACGCCGGTTCCCCGGGAGTCTGCTCCGATTACGGCTGTCGACCTGGTGGCTGCCGCCTTCGACCGTCCTTTCGATGACGATCTCGGGATCAAGCGGGCGCGCCCCTCCCAGGAGACGGCGGTGCCGAGCCCGGCTTCGGCACAGCCCGCGGAACCGACACCGCAACCGGAGTTGGCGGCCAAACCAGAGACCTTGGCGGCGCAGCCTGCCGCGGCACCGGAGCCGCAGCCGCGCCCGCCGGCGAGATCCGCGCCGCCGTCGCGTCGGGTTGGAATGTCGCTGGTCGAGGAAACCACCGAACTGGACCAGACCATGTTGGCTTCGCGGTTCCGCCAGAACTGGGCCATCGTGGGACGCGACGGTAACGCGGTCGAACTCACCGGCAACATCGTGGTGGCTGGACGCAAGCCGGGCACAATGCGGGCCCATCCGGATGCTCAGCTCCTGATCGTGCCTGACACCAGCCGCACCGTGTCCAAGGCCCACGCGCTGCTGCGGCTGGTGCGGGGGGTGTGGATGGTGCGCGATCTGGGATCCACCAATGGTGTGATCCTGGTGGGCGCCGACGGCACCGAACGACTGCTGGCGCCCGACCAGGAGGAGCCGCTCACGGAACGGTTCTTCCTCGGCGATGCTGAGTTCACGCTGGTGTCGAATGACTAGGCCGGGGGCCACCGGTCAGTGAGCGACGATGCCCTTGACGTCACTCGGAGATCCACTCGTGGGCTTCGATCCGACGACGACACTCAACTCGGCTCCCGGGACGCACGTGTTGAAGCGGAATTCACCCAAGTCGCGGCACCGCGGGTGTTGCACTCCGCGCCTCCGGTGCCCGAGGTGGATCGATCCGACGATCCACCCGTCGAGTTGCTCCGCGAGCACTATCCCGTCCGTCCGATTCCGACGCAGTTCGGCTCCGAGCCGGTCGCGCCGACCGAGGGCGTCGAGATTCCTGTGGTGGATGTCGAGGCAGCACAAGCCCAGGTCCGTCGAGCCCGGCTGCTGGGCGTGATAGCCCTGGTGGCCGCCATGATCGCGGTGGTGGTGTTGGCCGGGTTGGGCCTGGCCTGGCTGCTGTGAGGCGTGGGCTGCGGCACGCGAGGTCGCCCGAACTCGGTAGCCTTAGCCCGTGACTGAATCAGCCGGGCCGCAGGTGTCGATGAGCGAGCAAGAACAGGTGCGCCACGACAAACGCGCCAAGCTGCTGGCTCAGGGGCGTGCTCCCTATGCGATCACGGTGCCGCGCACTCACACGGCCGCCCAGGTTCACGCCCAGTGGGGTGGGTTGGAACTCGGCGAGGAGACCCAGGATGTGGTCAGTGTCAGCGGCCGGGTGGTGTTCCTGCGCAACACCGGCAAGCTGTGCTTCGCGACCCTGCAGGACGGCTTCACCCAGCAGGACGCCGGCGCCCGGCTGCAGGTGATGATCTCGCTGGCCGAAGTGGGAGCCGAATCCTTGGAGACCTGGAAGGCTGATGTCGATCTGGGTGATTTCATCTCGGTGACCGGCCGGGTGATCTCGTCTCGCCGCGGCGAACTCAGTGTGCTGGCCACCTCCTGGCTGATGGCCTCCAAGGCGCTGCGTCCGCTGCCGACCTTGCACAAGGAACTCGGCGAGGAGACCCGGGTTCGGCAACGCTATGCCGATCTGGTGGCTCGTCCCGAGGCGCGCGATATGGTGCGCACCCGTGCGGCGATGATGCGCAGTCTGCGCGAAACGCTCCACGATGAGGGCTACCTGGAAGTGGAAACCCCCGTGCTGCAGTTGGTGCACGGCGGCGCGGCGGCCCGTCCGTTCGGCACCCACCTGAACGCTTTCGACATCGACATGACCTTGCGCATTGCGCTGGAGCTGTACCTGAAGCGAGCCATGGTCGGCGGTGCGGATCGGGTGTACGAGATCGGTCGAATCTTCCGCAATGAAGGCATTGACTCCTCTCATTCGGCCGAGTTCACGATGCTGGAGGCCTACCAGGCCTGGGGTGATCAGAACTCCATCGCGGCCATGACCAAACGCCTGGTGCAGAACGTCGCGGACGCCACCTTGGGCACCCGGGTGATCGACACCCCTGCCGGCGAGATCGATCTGGATGGCGAATGGCAGTGGCGTCCGGTGTACCCGACCTTGTCGGAGACGCTGGGGGAGGAAATCACCCCCGACACCGCTGCGGAGCGGTTGCGCGTGATCGCCGATGCCCACGATGTCGAGTACGACCCCGCTTGGCCGGCCCAGAAGCTGGTCATGGAGTTGTTCGGTGAGCTGGTGGAACCCCACCTGTTGCAGCCGACCTTCGTGTGCGACTATCCGCCGATCGCCCAGCCGCTGGCCCGTGAGCATCGCAGCGATTCGAACCTCATCGAGGCCTGGGACCTGATCATCGGTGGCGTGGAGCGCGGCACGGGTTTCTCTGAGCTCATCGACCCGGTGATTCAGCGGGAGCGCCTGGTTGCCCAGTCATTGAAGGCAGCCGCCGGTGATCCCGAAGCGATGCAACTGGACGAGGACTTCCTGGCGGCGCTGGAGTTCGGCGCACCGCCCATGGGCGGTATGGGCCTGGGCGTGGATCGGCTGTTGATGCTGCTCACCGGAGCCGGCATTCGGGAGACGATCCTGTTCCCGCTGCTGAAGCCGCAGGGCTGAGGTACTCCTCCCGCGCGGCCGGGATCGACTGGCGTGAGCGGTGCTACTTCCACAAAGTGGCGATGCCGAACGAGGCCGCCATCAGCCCCATGCCGATGATGACATTCCAGCCACCCAGGTCGGTGAGGTACGGAACGGTGATGCTCGCGGCGACGCTGATGTAGTACACGACCAGCCAGAGCACCCCCAGCAGACCGACGGTGATGAAGGTCGGCGGTACCCACTGGCGGCTGTCGGGAGCCTCCACCTTGTCCCTGCCGGCGGCACGCTGGGCGGCACGCAGCTTGTTGGCCTTCTTCAGCGCCGCCGACGCTTCCTTCTGGAGCCGGCCGGCGGTGTCCTGGGCTGAGGCGGCCGCATTGGCGGCCTTCTCGGCTCGTGCGTTGGCCTGATCTGTCGGGTCCTTCAACACAGCATCGTTGGCCTCATCGGCTGCGGCCTGCAGCTTGTCGGCGACCTCCTGGGCCTTGTCCGCCTTCCGCTGCAGTGCGGTGGCTTCCTTGATGGCCTTCTGGGTCTCCTTCTCCGCTTGGGCACCCTTCTTCATGTCGGCCCGGTGAGCCTCGGCCTCGGCCTTCTGGCGCTCCTTGACAGCCTTCTGGCGGTCCTTCTCAGCCTGCACCGGATCAGGTCGGCGCGACGGCTTGGTCGGCTCCTCGGCGGGCGCGGGGGCGTCCTCGGCGGGCGCGGCGGCATCCTCGGCGTCGTCGAGCACCTCGGGGGTGGAATCGTCGGCCACGTCGTCTACGGCGTCGTCGGACTGGGTCGTGGACTTCGGGCTCTTAGCTTCGGGCACCGGTCGCTCCTTGTTGAGATCACGCTGAACCGTCCAACAGGATATCCGAGCCCGGACCAGACCACTGCCACGTCGCTCAGTGAGGGAGAATGAACCCCATGGCCCGCATCCTGGTGATCGACAACTACGACTCGTTCGTCTACAACCTCGTGCAGTACCTGTCGCAGATCGGGGCTGAGGTCGAGGTGTGGCGCAACGACGATGAGCGCTTCGCCGAGACGTCCTGGGCCGATGGTTTCGACGGCATTCTGCTTTCACCGGGTCCGGGTACTCCCGAAGGTGCCGGGGTATGCATCGACGTGGTTCGCAGCCAAGCCGGCAGGCGTCCCATCTTCGGCGTGTGCCTGGGACTGCAGTCGATTTCGGTGGCTTTCGGCGGCGTTGTTGATCGCGCGCCGGAGTTGCTGCACGGCAAGACGTCCCTGGTGCACCATGACGGACGCGGCGTCTTCGCTGGCCTGCCTAGTCCGTTCACCGCCACCCGCTACCACTCGCTGGCTTTGGATCCCGCAACGGTTCCCGCGGAACTGGAGGTCAGCGCCACTACCGACTCGGGAGTGATCATGGCGGTGCGCCATCGGACGCTGCCGGTGGAGAGCGTGCAATTCCACCCGGAGTCGGTCCTCACCGAGGGCGGCTATCAGATGCTGGCCAACTGGCTGGTCACCTGTGGCGACACCGAAGCGCCGACGCGCGCGGCCGGGTTGACCCCACTGATGGCGCTCGGCGGCTGACCGGCGTGCGCCTGGCCTAGGCCGTCGGTGACACCGATGGTGATGGGCTGGGGATCGGCTCGACCGCGATCCACAGCGTGATCGCAGTGGTGCGCGACACCACCGTGCCCGGTGACGGGTTCTGTTTGAATACCAACCCCGGGGTTTCGGTGCTGGATTCCTGCTCCTTGAACGTCACCGTGAATCCGGCATCGTTGGCGACCTGCTCGGCTTGGGCCTGGTCGTAGCCTTTGAAGTTCGGCACCGGTGACTTGCCGGTGGCGTAGTACACGGTGATATCGGTGTCCACCGGCACTGCCTGCCCTTCGGCGGGAGTGATGCTGGTCACCTCTTTGGCCTTGGCTGAGACGTCCTCATTGGGATCGGCCAACTTGTGCACATTGGTGAAGCCGAGGTCGCTGAGTTGCTGCATCACCAGGTCGACCTTCTGACCCTTCAATCCGAACGGGATCGTCGCTTTGGTCGGCCCGGTGTTGACCTGGATGGTCACCGTGGTGTTGATCGGCACCTGGGCACCGGACTGCGGGTTCTGATCGGTCACCTGATTGCGCGTGCCATCGTCCGGCCCGGCGACGGAGACCACATTCACTTGGAGTTGGCTGTCGGTCAGGATCTGGGTGGCCTCGGCCGGACTGCGGTACAGCACCGAGGGGACGGCGACCATGTCAGAGCCACTATTCGCCCGCACCACAAAGAAGATGCCGGTACCGATAGCGACCACGGCCAGGGCGACCAGGAAGGCGATCAGACCGATGCGTCGCTTGGGCTCGGGCTCCTCCTCCGGCGGCAGCGCCGGCAGCGGGCTGGCTGTCGTCATGACGGCAGTGGCATCGGTGGACGCCGGCATGGCGGCCGCTACCGGAACCGGTCGGGCGAGCACCTCTTGGCCGGCCAGCAGCCGTCCGATGTCGGCGCTCATCGCCGAAGCCGTTTGGTAGCGATCGGCCGGGTCCTTGGCCAACGCCTTGAGCACGATGTTGTCCATGTCCGGGGTGATCATGGCGTCCAGGTGACTGGGCGGCACCGGGTTTTCCCGCACATGCTGGTAAGCCACACTCACCGGCGAATCGCCCTGGAACGGCGGACGCCCGGTCAGCAGTTCGTAGAGCAGACAGCCGGCGGAGTAGATGTCGCTGCGGGCGTCCACGGTTTCACCGCGGGCCTGTTCGGGAGACAGATATTGGGCGGTTCCGATCACCGCAGCGGTCTGCGTCATGGTGGCTGACGTGTCGGCCACTGCCCGCGCGATCCCGAAGTCCATGACCTTGATCTCGCCCTCGGGGGTGAGCATCACATTGGCCGGCTTGATGTCGCGATGCACGATGCCGGCCTTGTGGCTGTAGGCCAGCGCATCCAGGACGCCCTTGGCGAAGGCCAACGCCTTGGTGGGCTGAATCTGACGACCGGTGCGCAGCAGGTCGCGCAGGGTGTGGCCCTCGACCAGCTCCATGACGATGTAGGGCACCTTCACACCGGTGGCCGGGTCGGCCGCGTCGCCGGTGTCGTAGACGGCCACGATGTTGGGATGGTTCAGCGCACCTGCCGACTTGGCCTCGCGGCGGAAGCGTTCCTGGAAGGTGGGGTCGGACGCCAAGTCGACGCGAAGCTGCTTGATCGCCACTTCACGACTCAGCAGCAGGTCCTTGGCTCGCCGGACTTCTGCCATGCCACCACGTCCAAGCGTCGCTCCCAGTTGGTAGCGTCCGCTGAGGATCCTTGGCTCATCGGTCATCGCCTAATTCCTTTCCGCCCCGCGGTGCCGTGGGGTGATTCAGCGGCGCAACGGCTCCATTGTTGCCGATTGTGGGGCACTTTCGCTCCTTGCTTCATCGAAGTGCCTCGATCACAGATTTCGCGATCGGGGCCGAGATCCGTCCGCCTGCGATTTCGGAGGCCGAGATCTCGGCATCCTCGACGAAGACGCAGACGGCAATGTGGGGGTCATCAGCCCAGGCTGTGAACCAGGCGTAGGGGTTGCGTTTGTAGTCGGAGTTCGCGGTGCCGGTCTTGCCGCCGACGGTGACGCCGGAGATCTTGGCCCGATAGCCGGTGCCGCTCTGCACTACCTTGACCATCATTTTGCGCAGCTCGGCGGCGGTGCTGTTGCTGATCGCCTTGCTCCACTGTTTGGGCGTGGCCTGGCTGGTGACGCGCAGGTCCGAATCCAATACCTGGTCGACGATGTAGGGCTCCATGATCACGCCGCCGTTGGCGACGGCCGCCGAGACCAGCGCCATCTGTAGCGGAGTGGCGGCCACCTCGTACTCGCCGATGGCGGTCATGGCGGTCTGTGCTGCGTCCAGGTCATCGGGGTAGACACTGGCCACCGACCCGATGTCGGCCAAGAACTTGGTGCCGAAACCGAACTTCTCGGCTTGAGTCCGCAGTGCGTCTTGGCCGAGATCCACGCCGAGCCGGGCGTAGGCGGGATTGCAGGAGACCATCAACGCCTGGGTGAGCGTGATCTCCTTGCCGCCGCAGTTCTCCGAGATGGACTTGGTCGACCCGGGTAGCCGGTAGGAGGTGGCGTTCACCGGGGAGTCTGCGCTCATGCCTGCTTCCAGGGCGGCAGCACTGGTGACCAGCTTGAAGGTCGAGCCCGGCGGATAGATCTCTCGGGTGGCTCGATTCGACAACGGCTTGGTCGAGTCGGTGTTGAGCTTCTTCCACGCCTTCTGTGAGGCCTGCAGATCGTGGGTGGCGAGGTCATCGGGGTTGTAACTCGGTGAGGTCACCAGGGCTTTGATGGCGCCGGTCGTGTAGTCGATGGCCACCACCGCACCTTTGCGCCCGGCCAGGCCCTTCCAGGCTGCCTTCTGGGCTTTGGCGCTGAGGGTGGTCTCCACGGTGCCACCCTTGGTGCTGGCCCCGGAGGCCAATTCGATCAGGCGCGACAGGAACTGCGAACTGTCCTGGCCGGCCAATTCCGCGGAGAAGGACGATTCCAGCGCCGAAGCGCCATAGAGATAGGAGTAGTAGCCGGTGACCGGCGCATACAGTTCGCCGGCGGGATAGGAGCGCTGGTAGCGGTACTGGTCATCGACCGGCGTGGACTTCGCGATCGGTGTGTTGCCGACCATGATCGGCCCCCGGTCCTGACCGAAGCGGGCATCGGTGACTCGACGGTTCTCCGGACGGTCATTGAAGTACGGGGCCTGCGCCAGATAGGCGATGCTCAGATTGATCATGAGCGCCAGCGTCATCAGCATCGACACCAGCGCCACAGCGCGGATCGGCCGGTTCATTCGGGATCCTCCGGCCGTTCGATGATGTCGGTGATCGATTCATCGTGGGGGATCTGAGTCGTCGTCGCCGGAGCATCGTCGGTATCGACCGATGGCACCATGGCGGTTTCCTCCTCAGCTGTGGATGCAGCGTCGGCGTGCACCAGCGGAGCGTCCGCATCGGGAGTCGACACCTGTGGCGCCGCTGGTGCCGGTGCTGCACCTGCCAGTGAACCAACCTCGATCAACTCGGTGGTGTCACCTTCCAGCGAGGCGACCGGCATGGTGGCGATATTCACTGCCGGGCGGCGTACCTGGTGAGTGATCACCAGCAGCAGGGCCACCATGATCCAGTTGGCCACCAGCGAGGAGCCGCCTTGCGACATGAACGGTGTGGTCAATCCGGTCAGCGGCAGCAGCCGGGTGACGCCGCCGAGAATGGCGAAGACCTGGACGGCGAAGACGAAGGACAGCCCGGTGGCCAGCAGCTTGCCGAAGGGGTCGCGGGCGCCCAAGGCGGCCCGGAATCCGCGGGCCACGATGAGCCCGTAGATCAGGATGATTGCCAGCAGGCCGGTGACGCCGAGTTCCTCACCCAAGGCGGCACCGATGAAGTCGGTCTTGGCCAGCGGGGTCAGGTTCGGTCGACCCAGCCCCCAGCCGGTACCGAAGATGCCGCCCCAGGCGATTCCGAACTGTGCCTGGATCACCTGATAGTTGCGGTCGTAGTCGGAGAACGGGTCCAACCAGGCCGAGACGCGGGTCTGCACATGGCCGAAGGCGAAGTAGGCGCCCACGGATCCGATCAGGAACAGGCCGGTTCCCAGGATCGCCCAACTGGGCCGTTCGGTGGCGACGTAGAGCATCACCACGAACAGGCCGAAGAACAGCAGCGAGGTGCCCAGATCCTTCTGGAAGATCAGGACGGCCAGGCTGGCCAGCCACATCACCAGGATTGGGCCCAGGTCTCGCGGGCGGGGCAGGTCGATGCCCAGGACGCGTCCGCTGGCCTTCTTCAACACCTCGCGCTTCTCCACCAGATAGGAGGCGAAGGCGACGGTCAGGACGAGCTTGGCGATCTCGGCGGGCTGGAAGCTGTACGGGCCGACGTGGATCCAGATCTGGGCGCCGTTCTTGTCCAGGCCGAGGCCGGGCACCATCGGCAGCAGCAGCAGGGTTATGCCGGCGAGGAACAGCAGATAGGGGTAGCGCTGCAGGACGCGATAGTCGCGCAGCAGCACGATCACCGTGATACAGACCGCTGCCGCGACGAACAGCCATACGAGCTGCAACTCCGCACTATGTGGCGCTTTGGTGTCGCTGAGGTCGAGGCGGTGGATCATGGCCAGGCCCATGCCGTTGAGCAGCATGACCATCGGCAGAATCAACGGGTCGGCGTAGGGAAGCCGCCAGCGGATGACCAGATGCACGGTGATCGCGACGCCGCCCAGGGCCGCCAGAGCCCACGGCCACTGCGGCGGCAGCTCGCCATAGCGGTCCAGATGGGTCAGGATGTATCCGGCCATGGCCAAGGCGATGGCGAAGGCCAACATGAAGGCTTCGACGCCGCGTCGTTTGCGATAACCGACTATCGGTTCCATCAGCAGTCCACGGACGCCGTCGGGGTTGCCGTCGGTGACGGGTCGGCAGAGACTTCAGCGGAGGCCGTACTGGTCGGACCCGTCGGTGAGATCGACGGCGAGGGCGAGGGCGAGGCCGTTGCGCTGTTGCGTATCTGGACGCATTCGGCTGCCTTTTCCTGCAGCATCACCAGGGTTGCGCGGGCACCGTCCAGGGATGACGCCGGGATGGTCTGCTGGACCTGCTCCTGGTAGTAGGTAGGCAGGTCGGAGATCAGCGTTGCGTCCGGTTGCACCAGGTGGGACAGCGGCAGGCCGAAGGTCGGTTCGGGGATGCCCTGGTAGATGCCCAGGTATTGGTCGTGAGGTCCGACGTAGTACTGCTCCTGGGTGTAGGAGTACCACAGGAATCCGCTGCCACCGATGACGAGTATTGGCACCAGGACCGCAGCCAGGATCTTCAGCCAGGCGAAGCCGTGACGCTTGGTGGTCGGCGAATAGCGAGCCACCTCGCCCTCGACGGGTGCGGCTTGGATGGTAGGAACCTGATCGGCCACCTTCTGCACCAGGGTGGATTCGGCGTTGAAGTTCGCCACGTCGATGAGTTCGGCTGCTCCCAGGATCTGGGGTTCACCCTCGGCTTCGCCGTCGACGACGTCGGCGATGACGATGGTGATGTTGTCCAGGCCGCCTTCAAGGTGAGCCACCCGAATCATGGCGTCCATGACGTCTTGGCGTTCGCCGGAGATGCGGGCTGCAATCACATCGTCGGTGACCAGGCCGCACAGGCCGTCGGAGCACACCAGCAGCCGATCGCCGACCTGCACGTCCAGCAGCGCTACGTCCGGGGTGTGCTGGGGTTGGCCGTTGATGACTTTGAGGATCAAGGAGCGGTGCGGATGCTCCAAGGCCTCGGCCTCGGTGATCTTGCCCTCGTCAATCAAACTCTGCACCCAGGAGTGGTCGCGCGAGAGCCGGGTGAGTTCGCGGTCGCGGTACCGATAGGCGCGGGAGTCGCCGATGTTGGCCAGCGCCAACTGCTCGCCGTCGAACATGAGCACACAGGCGGTCGAACCCATGCCATCCAGAGACGGATCGGTGTCGACCAACTCGTTGATCAGATCGGAGGCGTCACTGATTGCGGTGGTCATCGCCGACAGCATGTCCTCGCCGCCGGGATGTTCGCTGTCGGCCTTGGCGAGCTGGTCCACTGCGATCGCCGAGGCGAGGTCGCCGGCGGCCGCGCCACCCATGCCGTCGGCAACGGCCAACATGGTGGGGGACACATACGCCGAGTCCTGATTGTTCTTGCGAACCAGACCGATCTCGGAATGGGCGAGGTATCGCAGCGCCAAGGTCATCTATTTCTCCACACTCATCAGGGTGCGTCCGATGCGGAGGGTGTCACCGAGCCCGAAGGCGGTCGCTGCGGTGAGTCGATGTTCGTTCACGAAGGTGCCGTTGGTGGAACCGAGATCCTCCACCTGGTAACCGGCGGTGGTCAGCACCAGCCGGGCATGGTGGGTTGAGACGTAGTCGTCGTCGAGGATCAACTGGCAGTCGGTGCCTCGGCCGATCAGGACGCCGCCGGCTAGGGGAATCACCATGCCGGCTTGGCGGCCGTGGGTCACCTTCAACTTGGTCGGTAGTTGCTTGGCCACCTTGCGGGACAGGCGTTCTTGCTGTCCGGGCGGTGCTCCGGCGTCCAGAGTGGCTTGAGCGAGCTCGACGGCGGGCACCTTGCGTCCGAAAAGGTCGGTTCGGATCACGTTCGCCACGAACGCGATGAACAGCCACAGCAGTGCCAGGAAGCCCAGCTTGAGGCCGAGGACGACCAGATCGGACATCAGCTATCGCCCACCGGGGAGAGGATCGTCAGGTGGGTGGAGCCGATGTCGATGCGGCTGCCCTGGGTGAGCATGGCCTGCCGGGTGCGCACCCCGTCGACGGTGATGCCGTTGGTCGAGCCCAGGTCTTCCACGCTGACGCTGACACCGGTATCGGTCTGAACCACTTTGACTTGGGCATGGAGCCGGGAGACGCCCGGATCGTTGATCCGTAGGTCGGCCTCGCTGCCGCGTCCGATGGTGAGCCCTGGCGGGGTGAGCGGGTGCCGCACGCCATTCACTTCGATGACCAGGGTCGCCGGACGGCTGGACGGCTTGGCCGGTGCCGCAGCGTCGACCACTCCGGCGACGGCGTTGGAGTCGACGGTGAAACGCCCGATGGGTAGGGCGGCATCCAGTTGGTAGTCGATGGTGATGGGGCCGTTGAAGATGTAGCCCTTCTCGGCGGCGTAGGTCATCAACTGTTTGCCGATCTCGGCGTTGAGGGTCTGGCTGTAGGGCATGAGTCGGTCGTAGTCGTGCTGGGACAGCCCGATGGTGAAGGTATTAGGCACCAAAGTACGGTCACGACTGAGCAAGGTGATCTCTGAATCCAGCTCACGCTGAAGCCGTGCGGTGATCTCCACCGGCTGCACATCGCCCTTGAAAGCGCGCGCGAAAACACTGCCGACGACGTTCTCGAGTCCCTTCTCGACTTTGTCGAAGACTCCCATGCGCCCCTCCTGCACCTGTGGCTGCGGCCCAAGCCTATCTATGGACCATCCATCCACCATATGTGCGCCACCCGCGCGCCTCCGGGTCTGAACCCGTGCCGGAGGTTTTCGCACTTGTGGTCGTCGCGTCAAACCCGCCCTGGGTGACCGCTTCTGTGACGAGTCGGTGCGTCGCTCCAAGAACGTGCGCTCGACCGAGCTGGGGACGCTGTCCGGTTTGGGGGCGGACGGGGGCGCTGTGGTAGCCTCTTTCGGCTGGCTCTACGGAGTTTGCGCGCGAGTGGCGGAATGGCAGACGCGCACGGTTCAGGTCCGTGTGTCCGAAAGGACGTGGAGGTTCAACTCCTCTCTCGCGCACCACATCAGAAGGCCTCGTGGCTGGGGATGACCCCCGGTTGCGAGGCCTTCTGGCGTAGCCCGCAGCGCTGCGTCGAGGGTCATACCGAAAGCGGGGGAGGTCGCAGCGAGAGCTCAGGTGAGTGATCGCGCGGGGGGATTGGCTTTGGCCAGGGCAGCGTGGCTGGGGTCAGATCGTCGCCACCTGGGTGGGGCGGGTGAGGGTGCCGTCGGTGGCATGTTCGGCGACGAAGGCGGCGCTGCGCGCCGACAGCGCCATGATCGTGAGCGCCGGCCCGACCGTGCTCCCGCTGACGAAGGACGCCGCGTCGGGCACGAACACGTTCGGGGCGTCCCAGAGCTGATTGACCCCATTGACCACCGACATTGCTGGATCGTTGCCCATCCGCGCGCCACCGGTCTCGTGGATGGCGGCACCGAGCACGATCGACAGTTTGATGCCTTGCTTGAAGATCGCTCGCTGCAGCGGGTTGAAATCGGGCCATACCTTGGGCGATTCCAGTCCTGCGGCCGAGCCGATGAAGTTGACCCGCAAGCCGGCTTCGTCGGCCATCTCGCGCAGCACCCCCATCGTGCGCTGCAACAGCTTGCGGTCGTTCTCGCCCATCGACAGGTCGATGAACGGTAGCGGCAGGCCCCACTTGTCCTTGCGGGAACTGAGCCGGACGTGATTGTCGAAGCGAGCCAGCATCTCGCCGGAGCCGCCGAGGCCGAATGCGGCACCATGGCCGTCCGGGACCGGGAAGCGGCCACCCAGACCCTGGAAGGAGATGCCCCGTTTGAAGCCGGCATCCTGCTCGGTGTCGAGGTTCTCGTAGCGCGGAATCAGAATGCCGCCTGGTACGCCGTAGAAGGGGTCTGCGGGCACATTGTCGGCCGGATCCCACACCCCGGGGAACCTCGGCGCGTCGAAGAAGCCGACGCTGATCGTCTGGTCCATGAAGTAGTGCCCCAGGATGCCCGAGGAGTTGCCCAGGCCGTTCGGGTGGCGGCTCGAGCCGGAGTTCAGCAGCAGTCGGATCGACTCGATAGTTGAGGCGCACACCACCACCGCATCGGCGAAGACGCGGTGCTCGCGCCGGGTGTTGCGATCAACGAAGATCGCTCCGGTTGCGAGCCCGGTGGTGTCATCGGTGGTGATGTGCACCACTTCGGCCTCGGTGCGGATGGTGAGCCGACCGGTTTGCTTGGCATCGGCGATCCCTGGGGGCACTCGGTCAAGGAAGGGGGCCTGGACGCGCCAGGAGATCACCTTTCGCTCAGGCCAGCGTCCCTCGATCTTCTCTTTGAAGTCACGCTCGACTCCGGTGAGGAAGCCCGGACCGCGGTAGCTGCCATCCGGCGGATGCACCAGGCCATCGGCGTCGCCGTAGACGCCCACCGATGTCTCGACCCGCTCGTACCACGGCTCCAGGTCGGCGTAGCTGATCGGCCAGTCCGAGCCGTAGCCGTCCAAGCTGGCGGCGTGGAAGTCGACATCCGACATCCGCTGCAGCACTCGCCCGTAGCTGTGCATCCGTCCACCGAGGAGCTTGCTGCGCACCCACAGATAGGGGTGGTTCAACGGGTGGGTGTAGGGGTCCTCGAAGTCGTTGACCAGGAACCGGCTCGAGGCCGGGCTGAAGTACGGTCGGCACGCCTGCCGGAACTGTCCGGACGCCATCGCCTTCGCGCGGGGCACGAGATCCATGCCCATCACTGCCGGCTTCTTGTGCACCGGCGGGATGAAGTCCTCCTCACGAACCTCACGGCCCGCGTCGAGCAGCAGCACCTCCAAACCGCGCTCGGTAAGTTCCTTGACCGCGGTGCTGCCGCCGGGACCGGAACCGATCACGATCGCATCGAATCTGCGCTCCACATTAGCCATGGCTCCTCCTCGAACCGCTTAGATGGTGATGGTCCGAGTGCGTTCGCCGCCGAACGGCACCGGGATGTAGGCCACCCGGATCTTCAGCCGCAGGGTGACGTCGTGGTCGCCGGTCGGCAGCCCCCCGTTGAGCCAGCGGACGGTCAGTGGGGTGCCGTACTCCCACCGGTAGCTGGTGACGGTGGTGGCCTCGTCGAGAGTGAACCAGTCGGTGCCGTTCGGTGAGATGCGGAGCTCTGCTGGTGCGACATCGCAGCCGTCGACGACGACTTCGACGGCGTGCACCATCGACAGCGGGATGCCGCGGTAGTAGGTGATCAGAGTCGCCAACTGAAAAGCAGTGGAGCCATCCTCAGTGGTGACATTGCGGGCGGAGTTCTCGGTGAAGACGTAACTGTCGAACACGGCGTCACTTCCCGTCGTTGAGGTGAGCGGCGAGCATGGCCTGGTGGGCGCGAACCTGGCCGACATCGTCGACCGGTGCATCGATCGGGGCGAAGCGGTTGCCTTCGTACTCGCTGGCGATGTAGCCGTCATAGCCCACGTGGTTCAGGCGGGTGAGAATCGCCGGGGTGTCGATGGAGTACTCGGTGCCGTCGGGCAGCATTTCGTAGAACTTGCCGTGGATGTGGCGGAGGTAGTCGATGTGCTCGTCCAGAACGCTGAGCGCAGTGTTCTCGTACCCAGTCGAGAAGAAGGCGTACTCCGGGTCCACCGGAGCACGGAACAGGCTGGTGAGTTCTGGCGGGAAGCTCATTCCGTGGTCGCTGCCGTCGGCGAAGATCCGCAAGGTGTCGCCATTGGCGGCGTACAACTCGTCGATCTTCTCAGCGACGGCTGCGGTGAGCCCGATGCTGCGGAAGTAGTTGGTTGAGACCCGCGGATGCCGCTGGCAGAAGATGCCCAGGTCGATGACCAAGCCGAGGTACTCGGACTGAGCCTTGGTCATCATCTCGATCCAGCGCTGGGTCAAGGTGCCCTGGAAGCTCATGCCGGCGTGGATCTCCAGCGCCATCGTCACTCCGATGCTCTCCGCGTACGGAAGTGTGGCCAGGGTCACCTCCGGTGAGGTGTCCGAGACCAGCCGGACCAGGCTGAAACCCAGTCGTTTGCTGACATCGAGATCGCGCTTGAGTAGTTCCACTTGTTCGGGGAGGCGCAAGGTGCGATTGCGGTACAGCGTGGAGTTGATGAAGATGTCGTTGCAGACCGGCATCAGGCCGGACGCATCCAACCCGCGCCGCCAGGCGCTGATGGTCTCCTCGCTGGGGAACGGCGTGCCGGGGATCATCTGATCACTGATTAGTTCCACCCCTTGGGCGCCGGTGTCGGCAATGAACGACAACACGCCGGCAAGGTCGAGACGGCCTCTGGCGTAGGAATCCTGCAGGCTGTAGCAACTCACCGCGGTCTTGATCTGGCTCATGACAGGTCTTCTTCCTCAGGCCGGAACAATGTCGGCGGCGGGAGTGCGTGCGGAGTCGGCGGCACCGATGATGCCCGCGTCGTTGCCGAGCTTCGCGGTCAGGATCTGAAGCTCGCCGCGATGGCCGCGTCCTGACAGGTTCTTCACGAAGTACTCGCGAGCCGTGGGCAGGATGAGGTCACCGGCGACGCCGGTGATGCCCCCGCCAATGACGACCAGCTCGGGATCGGTGACCGCTGCCAAGGTTGCGATACCCAGGCCGAGGTAGCGTCCGAACTGGTGCAGCAAGCCCAATGCTGCTTGGTCGCCGAGTCGAGCCGCCGCAGTGACGTGGGCTCCGGTGAGTGGCTTGCCGCCGGCCTGGTCCAGCATGGGCTTGGCCGCGGTGGCAAACTCGCGGGCGAAGCGCTGCGCGTCCCGGGCCAGTGCGGTACCGGAGGCGTAGGCCTCCCAGCAGCCGCGTTGTCCGCAGCCGCAAGCCTCGCCGTCGGGTACGACCTTCACATGGCCGAGTTCGGCACCGGCGCCGAAGGCACCGCGAACGAGGTCACCGCCGGTGATGATCGCTCCGCCCAAGCCGGTGCCGAGCGTCAGCATGACCACGTCGGCTTTGCCCTGGCCGTTGCCGAACCGGTATTCGGCCCAGGCGGCGGCATTCGCGTCGTTCTCGATGATGACCGGGTGCCCGATCAGGCGTTCGAGCCGATCTGCCAAGGGATGGTTGCGCCAAGCGATGTTCGGTGCAAACAGCATTTCGCGTCGGTTGGCGCTGACGAAGCCGGCTGCAGCAATACCGATGCCGACCACGTCGTGGGTTTGCATGAGTTCGGTCACCACGTCGGCGACATCGGTCTCGATCTGAGCAGGATCGGTCGGGTCGGTGGCGCGTCGGGCATTGGCCACGATGGTGCCCGTGCTGGTGACCACTCCGGCCGCGATGTTGGTGCCACCGATGTCGACGCCGATAGTGAGGCTCACCTCAGGCCTCCATTCCGGGCTGCGCGGTCTGGCTGAAGGCGGCGTCGAAGGACGTGGTCGGCGGATCGAAGAGGTTGGCGCGGACGTAGTCGAGCGCCTGCTTAGCACCCCGAAGCCGATCCATGCCCGCGTCCTCCCATTCGATCGAGATCGGACCGGCGTAGCCGATCGCGTTGAGAGTGCGGAAGCAGCGTTCCCAGGGCACGTCGCCGTTGCCGGTGGACACGAAGGTCCAGCCCCGTCGCGGGTCTCCCCAGGGAAGATGGCTGGACATTCGGCCGTTGCGGCCGTTGCCGGTGGCCAGCTTCGTGTCCTTGCAGTCCACGTGATAGATCTGATCGGCGAAGTCGACAAGGAAACCGGCCGGGTCGATCTCCTGCCACATCATGTGGGAGGGGTCCCAGTTCAGGCCGAACGCCGCTCGGTGGTTGATCGCCTCCAGGGTGAGCTTGGTGGTCCAGTAGTCGTAGGCGATCTCGGAGGGATGCACTTCGTGGGCGAACCTCACGCCTTCGGCGTCGAACACATCCAGGATGGGGTTCCACCGGTTTGCGAAGTCGGTGTACCCCTCATCAATGACGCTGTCGGGCACTGGTGGGAACATCGCCACGTACTGCCAGATCTTCGAGCCGGTGAAGCCCACCACGGTGTCGACGCCGAGCTTGCGGGCAGCGATGGCGGTCAGCTTCATCTCTTCGGCCGCGCGTTGCCGCACACCTTCGGCTTCACCGTCGCCCCAGACCCGGTCGGAGACCATGTCGCGGTGTCGGAAGTCGATCGGGTCGTCGCAGACCGCCTGACCTTTGAGGTGGTTGCTGATCGCCCACACCCCGAGTCCGTAGCGCTCTAGGGTGGCCTTCTTTTCGGCCACATAGGTGTCGTCCGCTGCAGCGCGGTAGACGTCGAGATGGTCACCCCAACAGGCGATCTCCAATCCGTCGTAGCCCCACTGTGAGGCGTATTTGCATACCTGCTCAAATGGCAGGTCGGCCCACTGGCCGGTGAATAACGTGACCGGACGGGTCATCGCAGATCCTCCACACTCGTCTCGTCCTCGAGACGTCCAGGCCCGCCGACCGACGTGATCCGTTACGGGCGCAACATGGCAAGTACGCATGTACTTATGCACACAATATGCACAAGTGGTGGTGGAGGCAACACTTCGCCTAGAACTGGCTCTCTCTGGTGTGAAGCTGGTCGACACGATCGGGTGCACCCAGTGGTCCCCAGGCTGACAGGAACGTCTGGGAGAAGAGGGCGTCGCGCACCATGGTCAAGGCTCCGAGGACCTCCTCGAAGTGATCGGACCGGCCTTGGCGCAGTTCGAGCTGGCGGACCGACGCGGAGAGTGCGACGGCATACAGAGTCCGGCTCATGGCACCGTGAAAGAGCTGGCTCGACGCCAGCGCGTTGCCGCCGATCACGACTCGGCGCGGGTTGAACCAGGTGACGATGGCGGCCAGCACCCTGCCCAAGGCATCGGCGGCGCGCAGTACGATCTCCGCCGCGGGAATATCCCCGGATTCCGCAGCGTCGACGATGGCGTCGAGATCGACTTCTGCTTGGTCCTTCGCTGCGAGGACGGTTGGACGCCCCTGGGCGATCGCCTTGTGGGCGTCCGCTTCGACGGCCCATGCGCCGGCGAAAGCGTCGAGGCAGCCGAGGCGTCCGCACATGCAGATGCGTTCGGAATCGGGCTGGACCACGATGTGATTGGTCTCCCCAGCAATCCAGTCCGCACCGCGGTGGACCTTGCCGTCGGAGACAATTCCGCTGCCGACGCCCAGTTCCATCCTGATGGCGATGAGGTCATCGGGGGCACCCGGCTCCGCGGCTGCCCCCAGTGCCATGAGGTTGGACAACGACTCCACCCACACCGGGGTGTTGAGGCGGCGCACGAACCACCGACGGACGTCGAAATCCCGGGGCCAGCGCTGTCCGGCAACGGTCGGCGTCACGGGATCAGCGCTGCGTCCGGTGAAGAAGTCGACCGGAGCCAGCATCCCGATTCCCACACCCCACAAGGGCAGGGGCTCGTCGGCGAGCAGTGCCTCCATCTCTTGGGCCATGCGCTCGCAGGTCTCCTCAGGGCCTGAGTAGGGCCAGTCCACGATGTGATCGGCAATGGGCTTGAGGCGTAGATCGGCGAGGACGACGCGCAGTTGGTTCGCTCCGATGATGCCGACGAGCAGGCGGGCGGCATCGGGGTTGACCTCCCAGACTTCTGCGGCCCTGCCGCCTCGTGACCGCAGCTCGCCGGATGGCTGGATCAGGCCGAGTGATTCGGCGGCTTGAATGCGCAGGGTGATGACGTTGCGGCCAAGGCCGGCGGCGTCGGCGAGCTCGGGGCGGGTCTGGGCCTCGCCGGAGCGGATCAAACGGAGCACCTCGGAGACCTGCGCCCAAGGTTCCTGCGGGGAGATCGGGGGCACCTGTGCCTGCCTTCTGAGTTGGTGATCCATGTGATCATAGCGAGGCATTGACTTACGCATGTTGTGTGCATAAGCTGCGCAGAGTTCTGATTCTGCGAATCGTAAGACTGGCCCTGGAAGGACTTCAATGACGAAACTTCGTATCGGAATCATCGGCTTAGGTTTCATAGGAACCCAGAAGCACCTCGTGGGCCTGTCCCAGCATCTCGACAAGTGCGAGATCGTCGGGTTCTGCGACTTGGACGTGCAACGGGCTCAAGAAGCCAAGGACAGCCATGGTTCTGCCGACTCCTACGTGACGACCGACTACCGCGAACTGCTCGCAGATCCGTCGATCGACGTGATCCACGTGTGCACCTGGAACGTCACTCACTGCGAGATCACCTGTGCCGCCCTCGAAGCCGGCAAGCATGTGCTGGTTGAGAAGCCGATGGCCGTCACCGGCGCCGAGGCGCGCCAGATGGTGGAGACCGCCGAACGCACCGGCAAGAAGCTGTCGGTCGGCTTCCAGTACCGCTTCCGCAAGGAATCGCAGTTCCTGCGCAAGGCCGTCGATGAGGGCCGGCTCGGCGAGATCTACGCAGCCAAAGCCCACGCCGTCCGCCGCAAGGGCGTGCCGATCTGGGGCGTCTTCACCGACAAGTCCAAGCAGGGCGGCGGTCCGCTGATCGACCTGGGTGGACACGCCATCGACCTGGCACTGTGGTACATGGAGAACTACGACGTCGAGTCGGTCACCGGAGTCGTCAACTTCAAGCTCGGCGACAAGCCGGAGGGCAACATGGTCGGTCCTTGGGACCCGGCGACGTACAGCGTGGAGGACTCCGCGTTCGGGTTCGTCAAGTTCACCAACGGCGCATCGTTGTTCGTTGAGGCCGCCTGGGCGCTGAACGTTCAGGACTCACGCGAGGGATGCGTCACGCTCTGCGGCACCGACGGCGGTGCCGACACGGTTCAGGCCAAGACCGGAGCCGACCTGGTCGTCACCCTCAACAACGTTCAGGGCGGCGATTTGGTCAAGACCCAGCCTGAGGTCGGTGCTGCCTACTTCGGAGCCGGCGGCGGTGCGATGAACGGCTTCGCCTACATGGGCGGCCTGGAGGCGGAATCCTGGCTCGACGCGATCGCCAACGACACCGAGCCCTACGTGAAGGCCGAGCAGGCCTGCGTGGTGACCGAGATCCTCGATGCGATCTACACCTCAGCGCGGACCGGTCAGCCGGTCGTGTTCACCCCCAACAACTGAAAATAGTCGGAGCGGAAAGCTCCGACGGCCCTGAGGCTGCCTTCGGGCACCCACCTGCGTCCTGGTGGAGACAGGACGCAGGTGGGGCCTCAAACGGTACCGGCGCCGCCGGTGCCGGCTGGCAAAGCCAGCAAACACAGTGTTGTGTTAGTGAAAAGGAATTGGAAATGGCAGAGCAGACTGTGGCGGCCCCAGGGGCCTCTTCGGCCGCTTCCGTGGACAAGCTGACCTTCGGTACCAAACTTGCCTACGGACTGGGCGATTTCGCCAGTCAGCTGATGTGGACCCTAGCCTCGAGCTACTTGGTCCTCTTCTACACCGACAACGTCGGCCTCGCTGCCGGTGCGGTCGGCGTCCTGATGCTCGTCGCCCGCGTGGCCGACGCGCTCTTCGACCCCATGCTTGGCGCATTCGCCGAGCGACATCCAACCAAATACGGACGATTCCGTCCCTGGCTGTTGTGGGCCTCACCAATCCTGGCAGTCAGCGTCATCCTCACCTTCATGACGGTGCCGGGTGGCGATACGGTGAAGCTCCTCTGGGCCGGTGGCACCTACCTGCTGATGGGCTTCCTGTACTCCGCAGTCAACCTGCCTTACGGTGCGCTGTCGACCGTCATGACGCGCGATCCCCAAGAGCGGGTGGCCCTCAACTCCTTCCGCATGATCGGCACCAACCTCGGCGCTGTCGCGCTGAGCGCCCTCACCATGCCGCTGATCCTGCACTTCTCCGGCTTCGGTGATGGTAAGACCACGAGTGTGATGGGCTTCACCATCACTGCGGGCATCATGGCAGTCATCGCGGTGCCGATGTTCTGGATCGTCTTCGCCAAGTGCAAGGAAGTGATCCAGCCCGAGGTCACCCAGACCAGGGTTCCGCTGCTGACCACCTTGAAGGTTGTCGTCGGCAACAAGCCGCTCATGCTGGTGGCGCTGGCGCTGTTCTTCATCCTTACCGGACTGTTCGGACGCCTCGGCGTCGCGGTCTTCTATTACATCTACGAGATGCATCGCTTCGACCTCATCGCCCCGTTGATGATGCTGCCATCTCTCGCTGGTGCGATCGGCATCGCGCTGTTCGCCCGGTTGGCCAAGTACATCGGCAAGAAGAAGACCGTCATCATCTCGATGCTGGTCACCGCACTGCCGACGATCATCTTGTTCTTCGTCGACCCGTCCAATGTGACGATGGTGTTCGTGCTCACCGGGCTGTACGGCTTGGGCAACTTCGCGGCGCCGGTCGTGATGTCCATGGTGCCGGACTCCATCGACTACGCCGAGGACAAGACGGGCGTCCGCAGCGATGGTACGGGCTACGCCGCCGTCAGTCTCGGCACCAAGATCGCCTCCGCGTTGGGAGCATCGCTGGGTGCGATCCTGCTGGGTGCCTTCGGTTATGTGGCCAACTCCCAGGAGCAGACAGCGCAGGCCGCGCTGGGTATCAACTTCACGGTGAACATCATGCCGGCGATCTTCAGCTTGCTGGCGATCATTCCAATCATGATCTACCCGATCACCGAGAAGAAGTATGAAGAGATTCGCGCCCGGCTCGAAGCCAAACGCGACTCGGTGGAGGCCTGACCAAGACCTTTGGCGGGCCGGCAGGCCCGGCCCGCCAAGGATCCACACCTCAGTAGTGGACCTCGTGCACAATCGAAAAGGAACGGACACGAATATGCACAACGTCGCAGGACCGGAAGCTCACCGGCCAGGGAGTGCGGGAGAGATCCTCCAGATCCTGCGCGACGGCAAAGCCCGAACCAGGCGCGATCTCGCCGGACTCACCGGCCAGGCCCGCACGACCGTGGCGCAACGCCTCAGCGTGCTGACTGACGTCGGCCTGGTTCGTGAAGCCGAAGAAACCGCGGCTACCGGCGGACGCCCGTCCGCTGCTTTCGCGTTTGATGCTGAGGGCAAGGTCGTACTGGCCATCGATCTGGGGGCGAACCACGCCACCTACGGCGTGGCGGATCTGCGCGGCGAGATTCTCGCCTCTGCCACCGACATGGTTCGGATCGGCGACGGCCCGAAGGTCGTCATGGAGTTGGTGCTGACCCGTCTGGAGGAGCTTCTCGCCACACCCGGGATCGCCAAGCGCGACGTGCTCGCAATCGGAGTCGGCTTGCCCGGCCCGGTGGATCAACACACCGGGCGCCCGACCAGCCCGCCGATCATGCCCGGCTGGGACGGCTATGACATCCGCACGGTGCTGGCAGACCGTTACTGTTGCCCGGTCTTCGTCGACAATGACGCCAATGTGCTGGCCCTGGGCGAACGCGCAGTCGCTTGGCCCGACGTCGCCGACCTGATGTTCGTCAAAGTCGCCACCGGCGTCGGGGCGGGGATCATCAGCGGTGAACACCTGCTGCACGGCGCCCAAGGCGCGGCCGGTGACCTCGGCCATGTTTACAGCAAAGCCGCAAACGACCGTCCCTGCCGCTGCGGAAACCGTGGCTGCCTGGAGTCGCTGGCCGGCGGGATGAGCATCGCGGCGAGGCTCACTGAGCAGGGCGTTCCCGCTGACTCGCCCAGCGATATCGTCTCGCTGGTGCGGGCGGGCAACCTCGAAACCGTCCTGGCCCTGCGCGAAGCGGGTCGTGCGCTGGGTGAGGTGCTCGCCACCTGCACCGCGTTGTTCAACCCGCGCGTGATCGTGATTGGTGGCGAGATCGTAGAAGTGGGTGAGCCGTTGCTCGCCGGCGTGCGAGAGTCGATTTATTCGCGGGCGCTGCCGCTGGCCAGCCGAGATCTTCGGGTCGTGGTCGCCAAATCCGGTGCCCTCGGCGGGGTCATCGGTGCTGCTCGAATGGCGCTGGACTCCGTCTTCTCTGCGCAGTTCCTGGATCAAGTGCTCGACAAAGAGCCGGCGGAGGTCGGTCTGACCTCCGCCTGATTCGGCTTACTCCTGCGTCGCCGCCACAGCGGGCGACCGCGCCTTCAGACAACGAATACCTAAGGAACAGTCATGCTCAACCGAGACATCATCCAGAACACCGGCTTCTGCAACACCACCGACGGCGAGACCGTCACCGGGTTCCAGGTGCAGGTGCGTAATCCGAACTACCGAGGCCTGGCCAGCAGTCTGGTCGATGGCGTTGACGTCACCATCGACGGGCGCACCTGGTCTCACGAAGAAACCACTGTCGTGCTCCAAGGCACCGAGTTTTCTTTGGCAGCGTTGCGCACCTCCACCGGGCATCGGTGGGCGCTGGATGAGCCGATGACGGTGAAGGTGCACCATCCCGGCGGTCTGAGCGCCGGCGTCCACCGCGTTGCGGTCGATATTCGCCACCGCGCGCCGTACATCCCGATTGAATTCCAACCGAACCTTGCCCATGCAGACAGGGAGCTGACGCTCGTCGATCCGATCGCTGCGCCGGCCTTCTCCTACGGGGTCTCGCTGTACAGCTACACCGGAGATATGTACACGCTGATGAGCCTCGAAGACGCCATGGCCGAGATCGCCGATCTTGGTGCAAGCGGCATCGAGATCCTTGGCGAGGGCAACATCCCCGGATACCCGAAACCGTCCGCGCAGTGGATCGACACGTGGAAATCACTGCTGGCGAAGTACAGCCTCACGCCGACCAATTACGGCTCCTGGATCGACAGCCGGATGTGGCTCGATCGCGATCTCACCGTCGCCGAAGGTGCTGCTCAACTGGCCACTGACCTCCGGCTGGCCGCCGAACTCGGCTTCTCCTTCGTCCGGCCCAAGATCGGTGTGGTCAGCCTCGATCTGATCCCACACCCCATCTGGGACCAGGTCGTCGAGCGCAACCTGGACCTCGCCCACGAACTTGGCATCGTGATCTGCCCCGAGATTCACTCCCCGACTCCGATCCGTCACGAGGTCGTCGACGGCTACCTGGACTTCATCGAACGCACCGGCACCAAGAATTTCGGTCTGCTCATCGACACCGGCATCTTCATGACCAAGACAGCCTTCCTGGGCTGGGACGGTGAGGAGCCGACCTCCGAGGAAGAGGTCCCCGTACCGATGCGAGCCCTCAAGGTGCCAGCCAGCGACCTGATCGACGTGCTGAAACATGTGGTGTTCATCCAGGCGAAGTTCTACGAGGTCGACGAGTCCTTGGAGGATCCGCATATCCCGTGGCGTGAGCTACTCACCGTCTTGAAAGACAACGGCTACACCGGCTATCTGTCCAGCGAGTATGAAGGCCCGCGCGACCCCTATCGCGGCCCAGTCCAGGTTCGTCGCCAACACGCGATGCTCCACAAACTTGAGCGAGAACTCTTCTCCGCCTAACCCCTGAACCTGACGAGAATAAGGAGACCATTGTGCCCACGCTGTATATGAAGCTTCCCCATGAGGACCGGGTGTTGCGTCCCGGCGCCCTGCGGGAACTCACCCTCAACGACCAGACCGTCGGGTTCGCCCTGTCGATCGGCATGAACTACTACCGCGGACTGCCGCTGTCGGCGATTGAGGAGCTCGAGATCACCGTCGACGGCCAGGCGATCCCTGGCGCACTGATGCTGGCGGAGTTCAACGAGAAGCTGTTCATGCCCGATCAGCTCGCCCTGGCCTGGACCGAGTTCTGGGGGATCAAGCGCTATCTGACGGTTCGCGTCTACAACGGCGGCCTCGCCGACGGTGAGCACGAGGTCGCCGTCCGGCTGATCCTGCGCAATGTCTACATGCAGTTCGGGCCCGGCGCCTACGGCATGGTCGATAGCTCGGCCACTCGCACCCTCACCCTGCAGAAGGAGAACTGAGATGAAGATCGGAACGATCGAACAGGCCGTGTCGCTGTACGGGTTCGAGCAGCGCTTCGTCGATGTCGATGATTACGGCGTGCCGGAGATGTTCACCGAACTCAACGAACTCGGCATCGAGAAGTGCGAACTGATCGGCTCGATGGTCTTCGACCAGTACCCCCGGCCGAAGGCGAGCGAGATCGCTGCGGTGCTGGCCGCCGCCGAGAAGTACGGCATCACGATCAATAGCTACGGTGGCTATCTCGACAAGGGCAAGATCACCGGACGTGACGCGACCGACGCCGACATCATGTACGACATCACCGCCGACCTGATGACCGCCCGCGACTTGGGGGCGCCGTTCCTGCGGGCCGGCGACATCCCGCCCCACCTGCTGGCTGCCTCGGCTGCGATGGCCGAGCGCTACGGCGTCCGGATCGGTATCGAGATTCACGCACCGTCCAAGCCCAGTGACGAGCGGATCCAGCAGATGCTCGCGGTGATGGACGACATCGACAGCCCCTTCATGGGTATGGTGCCGGACTTCGGCTGCTTCATTGAGCGCCCGGCCCAGCCTGCCCTTGATCGCCACATCGCCAATGGCGCCAATCCGGCGTTGCTGGACTATGTGATCGAGAACCGGCACGCCGGGTTGGATGAGGCAGGCATGCAGGCCAAGATCGCCGAGATGGGGGGCGGCGAAGCCGAGAAGTGGGCCATCAGCGAGATGTTCGGATTCTTGTCGTTCGGGCCGGCCGACATCGAGGGTTTCAAGACCCTGCTGCACCGTACCCAGTACTTCCACTCGAAGTTCTACCACGTGACCGAAGAGCTGACTGATCCGCAAATCCCGGTCGACAAGCTGTTGGCCGCGATCGTGGAATCCGGTTTCGAGGGAGTTCTGCTCAGCGAATACGAGGGCCATGCCTTCCACCTCGATGACGCCCACGAGCAACTCGAACGCCATCTGCGCCTTGAGCAGAAGATCCTCAGCAGCCTGCTCGATTGAGGCTGCGCCGGCCTGCCTGTGAACACTGTGACGGGGCTCGACAGGCAGGCCGGCAGACCACAATCGGATACAATCTTCGTGTCTTGGCCGGGCAGATCCCGGTGGTGGCCGACGTCTCGGACGTGCTGGTCGAGGGCTGAAAACCCGCCTGACCCACCCTGACTGCAAAGGGTTTTTTTCGTGCCAAGACTCGCTGTTTCGGCGTCTCGCCGCTGGTGGACGCTCGCCACGGTTTCACTCACGCAACTCCTGATCGTGCTCGACGGGACCATCGTCAACGTCGCGCTACCCAGCGCCCAAGCCGATCTCGGCTTCTCCGACGCCAGTCGGCAATGGGTTGTAACCGCCTATGCCCTCGCCTTCGGGTCGTTGCTGTTGCTCGGCGGGCGCGTTGCCGATCTGTGGGGACGCAAACGCACCTTCTTGGTGGGCCTGGTGCTGTTTGGTGCCGGATCGGCCTGGGGTGGCCTCACCCACAGTGGCGCGGAACTCCTCGCCTCGCGTGCGCTACAAGGCAGCGCCGCGGCTTTCATGGCACCGGCAGCGCTGGCATTCGTCACCCTGACCTTTGCCGAAGGGCCGGAGCGCAATCGTGCCTTCGCAATTTTCGGTTCGCTGGCAGGGCTGGGCTCAGCGCTGGGCATGCTGCTCGGTGGTGTGCTGACGGAGTTCTTCTCCTGGCGGTGGTGTCTGCTGGTGAACGTGCCAGTCGCCCTGCTCGGGCTGGTGGCCGGATTGATTCTGCTGCCTGAGAGCCGCGCCGAGGGTGACCGCCGCTACGACCTCTGGGGAGCTCTCAGCGCTACTGTCGGCTTCGCCGCGTTGGTCTATGGGCTCACTCTCGCCGAGTTCTCCTGGACCGCACCAGCCACCATCGGCTGCGTCGTCCTCGGGGTGGCCCTGATTGCGGCCTTCGTCGCCATCGAGCGCCGAGTGTCGCACCCGTTGCTGCCGCTTCGCATTCTGATGCACCGCACCCGAGCTGCCGCTTTCACCATTCAGGCGCTGGTGGGGGTGGTCGGTGTCGGAGCGATGGTCTATCTGGCCTTCCATCTGCAGTTGGTGCTGCATTTCCCACCGCTGCTGGCCGGGCTGGGCACGCTGCCGTTCACCGTGTCGTTGATGGGTGCCGTTCCGTTCGCGCTGCGAATGATCGACCAGTTCGGGCCCCGTCGGCAACTGGTGTTCGGCCCACTGATCAGTACTGCCGGAATGTTGCTGCTCAGCGGGATCAGCGTCGATGGCAACTACTGGCTTGACGTTCTGCCGGGGGTGGCGCTGATGGGCGTCGGGATGGGTTTCACCGTCGTGCCGTTGAACAACCTTGCCCTGAGCGGGGTCGATCCCCACGACGCCGGCGTGGCTTCGGCCACGGCTACGGCCACCAACCAGCTTGGCGGGTCGATCGGGCTGGCCGTGCTCACCGCGATCTACGTCGCCGTTGCGGGCGGCCACGCAAGTCCGTCGGCAATGGTGGCCGGGTATTCGGCAGTGTTCGTTGTCGGAGCTGGTGTGTTTGCCGCTGCTGGTTTGGTTGCCTGGCTGTTCATCAAACAGACGCCGGCGGCTGTTGCTCAGCCGGATCGGCTTCCGGCGGGTGCTGCGGTGCAGTAACACTGCGTCCGGCTGGAGTCGAGCGCGGTCACAGAACGCCGAGCTTGCGCAGCCCGATCCAGATCATGGCGGTGCCCACCAGCGCTCCGAAAACCAGCATCACCCAGTAGGCCTTACGCAACAGCCATCCGCGAATCGCGGCCAGTACTCGATCAGAGCGGTCGGGCGCCAGGAAGGGGATCAAGGCCAGCGCGATCATGGGCGACAGACTCAGCAGAATGAAGCCCAGGAAGATCAGCGCCGCGTCGAGTAGTGGGAGGCGGTCCTCCTGGATGGCGGTCACTGCTCCCAAGGTGAACACCCACAGTCGCAGTGAGGTCAGATCCCCGACCACCCCCAGGCCGAAAGCGCGCCAGGGAGTCAGCCCGCTCATGGCTCCCATGATGCGATCGATGCCGGCCACTTCGTTGCGGTGCAGATAGGACCTGACGGCAAACGCATAGAAAACCGCTGCCGCGATCAGCAGCATGACGCCCGTAATCGAAGAGCGGGTTTCCTTGGGGAGTCCCCAGGCCACACCGGAGAACAGCAGACCGAACACCACGCCCTGGACGAACTTGGTGGTGGCGAACCCGCCGACGAAAGCCGCTGCCTTGTGCGGGCCTTTCTCCGACTGGAGTAGCAGGATTTCCCCGATGAGGAAGGTGGGCAGGATCAGTCCGGCCAGGATCAACGGCGTCAGGGGTGCCCACACTGCTGCCATAGCTTGACCCTAGCCGGGGTTGCGGCGGGGCAGGGCGCGTTCTCGATGCTGTCGGCGGATCGTGACCGCTCAGAACGCAGCGCGGAGGTCTGCCTCGATGGCTGCGGGCTCGGTGGCCGGAGCGTAACGACGAATGACCTGGCCGTCGCGTCCGATCAGGAATTTGGTGAAGTTCCATTTGATGGCGTCACCGAGCACGCCGCCGGCTTCGCTTCGCAGCCAGGTGTACAGCGGGTGGGCATTGGCGCCGTTGACGTCGATCTTGGCGAACATCGGGAAGCTCACCCCGTAGTTCAGCTGGCAGAACTCGGCGGTCTCCGCATCGTCGGCGAACTCCTGATTCTTGAACTGGGAGCACGGGAAGCCCAGGATGACGAAGTCTCGGTCCTTGAAGTCCTCATACAGCTTCTCCAGGCCCTCGAACTGTGGCGTGAAGCCGCATTTGCTGGCCGTGTTGACGACGAGCACCACCTTTCCGAGGTACTCCGACAGGGCTTGGTCGGAGCCGGTGATGGTCGTGGCGTGAAAGTCGGCGAGAGTGGTCATCGCATCTCCAAATGGGTGGGGTACTCCTGTGAAAGCGAACGAGGATGCCGCGGTATTCCCGCGGTTCCGGCAGCATCGCTGCTGCGGTGGCGATCCGGGGTCGCTGATGATCTTCCAGAATTCAGCGCGGCGCGATGCTGATCCGCTGCCCGCGGAGTTCAGGAGTCGGCGGGTCCGTCCAGCGGTGCGACGATCACTTCCAGCCCCTGCTCGGCGATCAGCTGCTGTTCGGTGAGCGACACTCCGGAATCCACGACGACATGAGTGAATGCCGAGACCTCGCACAGTCGGAACAAGGCCCGTTGACCCACCTTCGAGTGATCAATGACCAGGACCCGTCGACTGGCGGCCTTCATTATCGCCTTCTTGATAGCCAACTGAAGCTGGTCCTGGTGATACAGCGTGGTGCCATGCAGTGATGAGGATGACAAGAAGGCCACGTCGGCGGCCAAGCGTGACACGCCGTCCTCGCTGAGCACGCCTAGATAGGACGCCGAGCGACGGTTGTACTGGCCACCCAGGCAGATCAGATTGATCCACTCGGACTTGCGGAGTTCCTCCACCACGATTTCGGAGTTGGTGATGACAGTGAGGGCCTCGAAGCGATTCAGCAGCGGCACCAATTGCAGGGCGGTGGTGGAGTCGTCGAGCAGTACGACGTCGCCCTCTTCAATGAGATTGATGGCGGCATTCGCGATGGCCTGTTTTTCCTTCAGGCGGGCGCGCATGCGGTAATCCCAATCCGCCTCGAATTGCGTGGAGGAGGTGATCGAGGCGCCGCCGCGGACCTTGCGAACCAGACCCTTCTGGTGCAGATCGTCCAGATCACGGTGAATCGTCATGCGACTCACGCCCAGGGCATCGGCGAGATCGTCGACATGGGCGAAACCGCTGGCGTGCGCCACCCGAAGGATGTACTCCAGTCGGGCCGCCTTACCGCGGATCGGCTTTTCGCTATCGATGGCGATCTGCTCGCTCATATTCCACGCCCGTCCACGAAGTACCGCCCACTTTGAGGATCACAGCCTCGGATTTGTAGTCCTGAAGAGTTCCACTTGGTTCAGATCGACGATTCCCGCATCTGATCCAAGATCGGTTGCGACCAACGAACCGCACGCGAGGCCGCGCTCGACACTTTCCTCGAGACTCAGGCCGCTGATTATGCCGGAAATGAACCCGGAGGTGAAGGCGTCACCGCAACCGGTGGTGTCGACGACGTCGACTTTGAATGCCGGCACCACGATTTCCGATTCGCCGCGGCGGGCCACGGAGACGCCGTCGCCACCCATGGTCAACAAGGTGGTGTTCGCCCCGTGGGAATGCAGCCAAGCGATAATCTCGGCGCGGTCCTCGGTGCCGACCAGCCAGCTGGCCTCCTCAATATTGGGCATGAGGTAGTCGATATAAGGCAGGGAACCCGAGATGAGTTCCTGTGCGTCGGCCCGCGGGCTCATCAGGAAGTCGCAGGTAGTAATTGCTCCGAGTTCCTTTGCCTTGGCCAGGACGCGCGCCATGGGCGGACCGTCCAAGCCCGGTAACACGAAGGCGCCGCCCATGTGGAAGATGGTTCCTGGTGTGACCAGATCCCACGGCACGTCGTGCTCGTTGAGAGCCGCATTGGCTCCGATGACATGGAGAGCCGGACGCGAGCCGTCAGGGCGGATGGGCAGCAGACTCGACGAGGTTTGAAGCTCGGGGTCGATCACCATTCGGCTGGTGTCTGCGCCATAGCCGCTCAGCGCGTTCAGCAAGAACTGACCGATGTTGTCATTGCCGATTCGACCGACGCTGACGACGTCATGGCCGAGCTTGGCGAGGTTCATCGATGGCGCGGCGGCAGTGCCGGCGACGGTGAACTTGATCCGCTGCAAGAAGGCCAGCTGCTGGCCCGGGGGGACCTCGGTGAAAGGCCAGCCAAGAGCATCTGCGATGTAGGCGCCAAATGAGATGACCCGAGTCATGAGGGTCTCCTTCCGGGATGCGGGGCGGGATGCCGTCGCTTCATTGCGTTGTCGGTCCGTTGGTGGTTGCCCGCCGTGATGCTCGATGTTATGCCGTGTGAGAAGTTGTGGCAAGGCCCTGCGAAGTTATCACAGGAGTTGTGAACTGCGTTCTGGCTGTCCGTTGTTCGCATCGCAGGGGTGGGATGCGCTCGAGTGGCAGAGCAATCCCTAGTCAGGCCGATATAGCGGAACGGCTGGAGCGCGTCGAGTGGGCTGCGGAATCGCGAACTCTGTTCCGTTGCTGAGGGCAGTTGCGTAACAGAATGCTCACTCGAGGTGTTGTTGATAACAGTTTTGTAACACAATGGCACCGAAGGTAACAACGGAGCTAACGGCGAAGCTACAGTCCACTCAAGTGCTGCAGTTCGCTTCCGCTCAATGGTGATGCGAAGGCTTGCGGACCGACCGTGGTTGTGGAAGCAGCGCCCACCACTATCCCTAGTGGGACGACACGTCCATTGAAGTCGCTGCGTTGGGGCGCACGGCTTCGATCGAGCTCGAGGGAGACTCACGTCGATGAAATCACGTAGTTGGAAGATGCTGGGTGGTGTTGCAGTAGCGACATCGCTCCTGCTCATGTCCGCCGCTTGCGGCACGACCGGAGGAGGCACCCCGACCGGGGGCGCATCACACGAAGGAAAGTACAAGATCGCCACTATTCCCAAGATTGATGGCATCACCTGGTTCGATGACATGAAGCGAGGTGTCAACCAGTTCAACACCGACTTCGGTAGCGAGGTTGAGGCCTGGCAGATCGGACCGGACTCCGAGGACGCCGCCAAGCAGGTCCAGATCATTGAGGATCTGATCGCTCAGAACGTCGATGCCATCGTCGTCGTGCCGAACGATCCGCTAGCGCTGGAGCCGGTGCTCACCAAGGCTCGTCAGCAGGGCATCGTGGTCATCAGCCATGAGGGCCCCGCGTTGGCTGACACCGAAGCAGTCGACTACGACCTGGAGGCTTTCAGCAATGACGCCTTCGGCGAGTTGATGGGTCGCAAGCTGGTTGAAGGCATGGGCAAGGACTCCGGCACCTTCGTCGGTGAAGTCGGTTCGCTGACCTCCGAGACCCACATGGCCTGGTACAACGCCGCGGTGAAGTGGCTGGCTGAGAACTACCCGAACATCAAGCCCGTTCAGGCTCAGCCTTACGAAGATGCCAACGACGATGCCAAGGCTCGCTCGAACGCCATCGAGATTCTCAAGAAGTACCCGAAGCTGGACGGGATGATCTCCTGCTCGGTGTCGGCTGGGTCGAACATGGCCCAGGTTCTGAAGGAGAAGAAGATCAAGACCGTCACCCTGTCGCAGTTGACCCTGCCCTCGGTGGGTGGCCCCTACATTGAAGAGGGCTGGATCTACTCCGGTCAGGCGTGGGAGCCGGCTGGCGCTGGCTACGCAGGCAACATGCTCGCACTGCGCATCCTCAAGGGCGAGAAGATCGACTCCACTGTTGATCTGAAGTGGGACAACTACACCGCCTCCAAGGTGGACGGCAAGATCGTCATCGGCGATGCGATCCTGCAGTTCCAGAAGGGCGAAGACCCCTTCGACTCGTGGAACGGGAAGTGGCCGTTCTGATCAAACCCAGCGCTCGTGTCTGGCGGGGAGCAATCCCCGCCAGACACGGCCGACGGAACAGACCCAGAACCAGCCACTGCTGTCGGCAAGGAGCACGCCACATGTCAGTACCCATCCTCGAAGCACGAAACCTGTCGATCTCGTTCGGCGGAGTTGATGCTTTGGTCGATGTCGACCTCACGATCAATCAAGGCGAGATTCGCTGTCTCGTCGGCGAGAACGGCTCAGGGAAGTCCACCTTCGTCAAAATCGCATCCGGGGTGTACCGCCAAAATGCGGGAACCGTAGCGATAGACGGTGTTGATATGCCCTCCGGTGACCCGGGCGCGGCCATTGCTGCCGGCGTACAGGTCGTCTTCCAAGACTTGGCCCTCTTCGGTGGACTCAGCGTCGCTGAGAACATCGCCTTCAGCTACATGCTGGAGAACCGCACTCGCCAAGTGAGCATGAAGAAGATGAGCGAGCTGGCCCAGCAGGCGCTGGACATGATGGAAGTCAGGCTTGATCTCGAAGCGCCGGTATCCAGTCTTTCGATGGCGAACAAACAGTTGGTCGCTATCGCCCGCGCATTGCTGTTGGACGCTCGCCTGATCTTCATGGACGAGCCGACTGCGGCACTCACGCGAAAAGAGGTGAACCGGCTGCTGGAGGTCGTCGAGGGCCTCAAAGCAAAGGGCATCTCGATCGTGTTCATCTCGCACAAGCTGGACGAGGTGTTCCGCATCGCCGACACCATCACGATCTTCCGCGATGGCCACAAAGTCGGCGACTTCGAAGCCGGCGAACTCACCCAGTCGGACCTGACCTTCCACATGACCGGACGTCGCGTCGAATACCCGGCCTACCAGCGCACGCCGCGCGACACAGACGGTGTGACGCCTCCGGTGCTGGAGGTTCGTGAGCTGGCCGATCGAGGTCACTTCAGCGATGTCTCCTTCGCCATCCGTTCTGGTGACGTGCTCGGCCTGACCGGGTTGCTCGGTGCCGGGCGCACCGAGATCGCACTGTCATTGTTCGGACTCAACGCGCCTTCTCACGGCGAGGTGCTGCTCGACGGCGAGCCGGTACACATCCGAACCCCGCAGGATGCGGTGGGTCGAGGTATCGCCCTGGTGTCGGAGAACCGTCAGGTCGAGGGGCTGTTCATGGAGCAGACCATCGGCCACAACATCTCCTCAACCCGGCTGGACACCCTGGTCAATCGGCTCGGCATTCTGAACCTGCATCGCGAGCGGGAGCTGGCCCAAAGCGCGGTGGCTCAGATGGGTGTCAACAACCGCAATATCGACACGCTGGTGGGGCGGCTCTCCGGCGGAAACGCGCAGAAGGTCGTCATCGGCAAGTGGATCCTCACCGATCCCAAGCTGCTGATCCTGGACTCGCCCACGGTCGGGATCGACGTGGGCTCCAAGGCCGAGATCTACGAGAAGATCCAGCAGCTCGCCGACGACGGCATGAGCATTCTGTTCATCTCCGATGAGCCTGAGGAGATCGCGGCCAACTGCAATCGGATCGTCGTCATGTACGAAGGCGCGATCGTCAACGTCGTCTCCGAGGAGGAGCGCAATCAACCCAACTTCGTCGAGGTGCTGTCCCAGATGATCTCTGAGCCGACCACCCGCGTCGAGGTCGACTCCGCAGCCCAAGGAGGGTCGCAGGCATGAAGTCTCCTTTTCGCGCCGTCTTCCATCGCCGCTCCACCCCAGTAGAGCGCTATCTGACGCTGCTCATCATCGGCTACGCGATACTGGTCACCTCACAGAACCCGCGCTTCTTCAGCCTCGAGACGGTCTTCGATCTCGTCCATGAAGGTGCTCCCACCATGATTCTGGCGGTCGGGGTGTTGTTGGTGCTGGTTTCCGGCGGCATCGATGTGTCCTTCCCCGTGGTGGCGATCACGTCGGCCTACATGTCGATCAAGCTGATGTGGGCCTTTGGACTGGACACGATGGCATTCATGCTGCCGGTCTCGATCCTCTTCGGCACCATCCTGGGCCTGATCAACGCGCTGCTCATTCACTTCCTTCGATTGCCAACGCTGATCGTGACCCTGGGCACGATGGCGGTCTACCGCGGCTTGATGGCAGTGCTGCTGGGGACCAGCCAGTATCCGGTCGCGCAAATGCCGAAGTCCTTAGCGGAGTTCGGGCTGCTCGACATCGTCAGCGTCACCCGGCCCGAAGGGGTCTACGGGCTGTCGATCTTCCTGCCCATCGTGGCAGCGGTGATGGCCCTGACCTGGTTCCTGCTCTACCACACCATGATCGGACGCTCCGTCTTCGCGATGGGCTCCGACCCTGAGGCTGCTTCTCGAATCGGCGTCAACATTTTGCGCACGCGCCTGTTCGTCTACGGCTATACCGGGGCGTTGGCGGGCCTGGCCGGCTTGATCTACTACGCGGCGGTTCAGAACGTCGATCCGGTCGCGCTCAGCGGCTTTGAGCTGATGGTGATCGCGGCGGTCGTCATCGGTGGTGCCAAGCTGACCGGCGGTGAAGGCACCATCTTGGGCACCTTCTTGGGCGTGCTGCTGTTCCAGTTGTTCCAGACGACGCTGGTTCAGCTCGGCCTGGCGTCAACCTGGGCTTCCTTCTTCTTCGGTGCGGTGCTGCTGGCCAGCCTGGCCATGATCTACATCCGCCAACGCAGAGCAGACCAGCGAAACCTGGTCTTCCGGGTCGGCTGAGGGGACAAGACAATGCAAGCAATACTTGACCGCTTCAAGGGTCACGGCCATGTGAGTGTGCTGGCCGGAGCCAACATCGTGGTGTTGGTGCTGCTGGCCATCGGGCTGGGCAGCAGCTTCTTCTCGATGAACAACATGCAATCGATGATGACCCAGGTCGCCGAGTTCGGTCTGCTGGCGGTGGCGATGAGCCTGGCCATGCTGACCGGCGGAATCGACCTGTCCATCGTTGCTACCGCAGTGCTGGCCGGCATCGTCGGTGCGGAGTTCCTCACCGGCAAGGTCGTCGACCTCGCCACCACACCGGCGCCCGTAGTCATGGCGATGGCTGTGGCAGCCATGCTGATCACCGGGTTGCTCTGTGGCCTGTTCAACGGCCTACTGATCGCCAAGGCATCGATTCCACCGATTCTGGCAACGCTGGCCACGTCGATCTTCTACACCGGCGTCGGCACCGTGATGACTGGCGGCGCCTCGGTTCCGGTGAAGGTGAAGGAGTTCTTCAAACTGGGCACCGTCACGGTCGCGAACATTCCGATGGTCTTCCTGATCACCGTGATCGCCTTCGTCGTGGTGGGCATGATGCTGCGCTGGACCCGCACGGGACGACGGATCTACCTCTACGGGGAGAACGCCATCGCGTTGCGTTTCAGCGGTGCCCGTCACGAGCGTCTGGTCATTCTCACCTACGCCATCGTCGGTCTGATCTGCGCGCTGGCCGCCATGATCATGGTCTCGCGCACCGCCTCGGCGCGCGTCGGCTACGGCGAGGCCTATCTGCTGCAGGCGATCCTCGTCGTCGTGCTGGCCGGCTTCGATCCCTTCGGCGGACGCGGCCGGGTCTCCGGCCTGGCACTGTCTTTGATCCTGCTGCAGCTGCTGTCGTCGGCCTTCACCATCATGCGCTTCGGCCCGTACATGAAGGTGTTCATCTGGGGTGCGATGCTGCTGGCGGTCATGCTCGTCACCCGGATCATGGCCGGTTTCATGGAAAGACGGGAACGAGCCCATGTGGCTCCACCGGGCTCCGGTGGATCACCGGCGGTCGTCGAGGCGGTGTCGGCATGAGCGACTTCACTGAAGACAGCACCCAGGTCGCCGACGAAATTCGCGCCACCTTGGCACGCATGGACACCGAACAAGTCGAAGCGGTCCTGGCGGCCATCGAAGCCGCCGAACGGATCTTCGTCATCGGAGTGGGTCGCGAAGGGCTCGCCAGCCGAGCTTTCGCGATGCGCCTGATGCACTGCGGCTTCGACGTCAGCCTGGGCTGGGACGACACCACGCCGGCAGTGGGACCTGACGACCTGCTCATCATGGTCAACGGCTCCGGACAGATCGGGCACCTGGATTACGTGTTCGGCAAGGTCGCCGCCATCGGCGCAACCACCGTGGTCGTGACCGGAGTGCCGTCCGCTGCCACCCCGACCGCAGCCGATCACGTCCTGCAGGTGCCTGCGACGGTCTATCTCGGCGAAGGCGATCTGGTGGAGTCCATTCAGCCGATGGGCTCGTTGTTCGAGCAGTGCACCTTGATCGTTTTCGATCTCATGATCCTGCAACTCATCAAGCGGCGCGGGCTGAGCTATCCAGAGCTCGCTGCCCGTCACCGCAACTTCGAATAGGCCACATCACCCCAGGGATCGCACACAGCGGTTCGGTCCCCACTCGCGAAAGAAGGAATGTGAGATGACGCGAATCTATGAAGACCCCGCAGAGTTCACTGCGGACGCGGTCACCGGCTTTGTGCAGCTGTATCCGGAGCTGGTTCGTCCGGTCACCGGGGGTGTGGTGCGACGCCGCCGTCCGGCCGAACCCAAGGTCGCCATCGTCTGTGGCGGCGGTTCGGGCCACTACCCGGCCTTCATGGGCTACGTGGGCCCGGGCTTCGCCGATGGTGCGGTGATCGGAAACATCTTCACCTCACCGTCGACCGCTCAGGCCTACTCGGTGGCCCGCGCCGCCAACAGCGGCAAAGGAGTGATCTTCGCCTACGGCAACTATGCCGGCGACGTGATGAATTTCGGTCTGGCTGGCGACCGGCTGGAGGCCGAAGGCGTGCCCGCGCGGCAGATGATCGTCACCGATGATGTGGCCTCGGCACCCGAACTCGAGAAGCGACGCGGCATCGCCGGCGACTTCATGATCTTCAAGATCATCAGCGCCGCCTCCGAGAAGGGCCTCGATCTGGATGAGGTCATGGCGGTGGGCACCAAGGCCAACCAGCGCACCTTCACCCTCGGCTTGGGATTCTCCGGCTGCACCTTCCCCGGTGCTGAGGAGCCGCTGTTCACCGTGCCTAAAGGCATGATGGGCCTGGGCCTGGGCGTCCACGGCGAGCCGGGCCTGGAGGATGTACCGTCGCTGCGAGCCAGCGAGCTTGCCGGCCTGCTGGTCACCAAACTGCTCGCCGAGCGTCCCGAGGGGGCGGAGGATCGCGTCGCAGCGATCGTCAACGGCTTGGGTGCCACCAAGTATGAAGAGCTCTACGGTCTGTGGGGCTACATCGCTCCGCTGCTGCGTGAAGCCGGGCTGCGCATCGTCGCCCCCGAGGTGGGCGAGCTGATCACCAGCCTCGACATGGGTGGAGTCTCGCTGACTCTCACCTGGCTGGACGACGAACTCGAAGAGCTGTGGACCGCGCCGTGCCGCAGTTCAGCCTTCACTCGCGGCTCCCTGGACGCCGGCGACGGCGCCGACGTGGTGAGCGCGGATGACGAGGACGAAGCCGACTACGGCATCACCATCACTCCCGGTGACGCCGATTCGCAAGCAGTAGCCCAGGTCGTGCTGGCAGGGCTGGTTGCTGCGCAGTCAGCGATCCACGACGCCGAAGCCCACCTGGGCGAGCTCGACGCAGTCGCCGGCGACGGCGACCACGGCCGGGGAATGGTGCGTGGCTTGGACCATGCGGTCACCGCTGCCAACCAGGCCGTCGAGCAGCACGCCGGTGCGGCAGGACTGTTGGCCGCAGCCGGTGACGCCTGGGCCGAATACGCCGGTGGCACCTCCGGGGTGCTGTGGGGCGCGGGTTTGCGGGCCTTCGGGGCTGTCTTGGGCGATCAGGGCGATGTCAGCGACGAACAGGTTGTGCGCGCCTGTCACGCCTGGCTCGATGCCCTCACCGAACTCGGCAAAGCCAGCGTGGGCGACAAGACCCTGTTGGACTCGGCTGTCTACTTCGTCGAGGCCTTGGAGAAAGACCTGAGCCTCGGCCTGGCGCCGTCCTGGCAGGCCGCCGCCGTCGTCGCTGAGGAGGCTGCGCAGCGGACGGCCGAACTGAGCCCCAAAGTGGGCCGGGCCCGACCCTTGGCTGCACGCAGCATCGGCACCCCTGATCCAGGCGCGGTGTCCTTCGCGCTCTGCGTCCAGGCTGTCGGCGCGACCCTGGCCAACCAGTAGCAGCGGACGCTGCCAGAAACCCCAATGGCCGACGAAGCCGACCATGCATGAGCTCGAAGGAGGAGCAATGGGATTGCGGATAGCGATCGGTGCCGATAGCGCCGGTCTGCCTTACAAGGAGGCTCTGCGCACCCAACTGGAGAACGATCCGCGCGTCGATGAAGTCATCGACGTGGGCATCGACGGCGACGAGGACGTTGACTATCCCCATATCGGAGTAGCGGCAGCCCGCAAAGTCGCCGATGGGCAGGCCGACCGAGCTCTCCTGATCTGCGGAACCGGCATCGGGATGGCGATGGCCGCCTCCACCGTGAAGGGAATCCGCGCCTCGGTGGCGCACGACGCCTACTCGGTGGAACGGCTGGTCAAATCCAACAACGCCCAAGTGCTCACCTTGGGACAACGGGTGATCGGCCTGGAGTTGGCGCGCAATCTGGTCAACCACTGGATCGATCAGCACTTCGACGAGAGCAGTCCGTCAGCGCCGAAAGTGGCGGCCCTGGAGCAATACCAGCTCGGCGAAGACGCCGATCAGACCGGAGAGTGACGTGAACCTGCAAGAAGCCCGCGCCAGCATCGTGACCGAGTTGGCAGCGGTGTGCCGCAGCATGGGAGCCGACCGGACGCTGGTTCTCGGGGGTGGCGGCAATGCCTCGGTGAAGACCGTGGTGACCGACATCACCGATGCCACGGTGCCGGTGCTCTTCGTGAAAGCCAGCGGCCATGACCTGGCTACGATCACCGCCGACGGTTTCGCGCCGCTGCGCCTGGACCGGGTGCGTCGGTTGCTGCCACCGGTGAGCGTGCCCGCAGATCAGCTTCGCAATGAGTTGCGGTGTGCCCTGATGGATGCCGACGCCACCGACCCGTCGGTGGAGACGCTGGTGCATGCGCTGCTGCCCGACGAGGTGGTGTTGCATTCCCACGCTGATGCGGTGTTGGCACTGTCCAATCGCGTCAATGGCGCTGCTGTGGTTCGGGAACTGCTGGGCTCGCTGTGCGTCGTGGTTGATTACGCGATGCCCGGGCCGGATCTGGTGACGGCGTGCGATAGCGCTTGGCGAGGGCGTCGGGGCGACGAGGTCGGACTCGTGGTGCTCGGCCATGGGCTGTTTACCGTGGGAGCGACTCCCGAACAGGCCTGGCAGCGTCATCAGCAGGTCTGCGCCGCGGCGGAGGCTGCTCGCCACCGGCCAGCGGCCGCGGCGGAGCCGCTTCCTGCCGGTGACCTCAAGGAGATAGCGGCCTTCCGCAAGGCGCTGTGTGACCAGGTTGGGCATGCCTTGGTGGTGCGTCGAAGCTCCGACGAACAAATCGCGGCCTTCGTTGCCGATCCGGCGATGTTGGCCGCCACCGCTGCCGGTCCGGTCACTCCCGATCACGTCACGTGGACCAAGCCGTTTGCGCTGATTGGCCGCGATCTGGCCGGTTACCGCGCCGCCTACGACGCCTACTTCGTCGCTCAGCAGACCCGAACCGGTGCTGCGGTGCCCATGTTGGACGACACGCCTCGGGTGATCCTCGATCCGCAATGGGGCATGCTCACGGCCGGCCGAACGGCTCATGAGGCCGAAACCACGGCAGAGATCTACCGGCACACCATGAGCATCATGACCGAGAACGTCGCCCAGGGCGGATATCAACCGGCAGGATTGAATCACGTCTTCGACCTCGAATACTGGAGCTACCAGCAGCAGAAGCTGGCCCGCATCGCACAGGATGCAGAGCTGGTCGGACAGGTTGCGCTGGTGACCGGTGCCGCCTCGGGAATCGGTCGAGGTTGCACCCAAGCACTCCTGGATGCCGGTGCCTGTGTTGTCGGTTGGGATCTGTCAGAAAAGGTGCTGGACGCCTTCGACGGGCCCAACTATCTGGGTCTTCAGGTCGATGTCACCGATCCGGGCGCCGTAGCGGCTGCCCTGGCGCGCCAGGTAGAGGTCTTCGGCGGCATGGACATCTTGGTGGTGGCGGCCGGTGTGTTCCCCACCAGCGCAAATCTCGGTGAGCTGACCGCCGACGCCTGGCGGCGCACCATGTCGGTGAATGTTGATGCCGTCATGGAGTTGTACGGCCAGTCGATGCCGCTGTTGGCCGCGGGCTTCCCCTACGGCCGGGTGGTGCTGATTGCGTCGAAGAATGTGGCCGCACCCGGACCGGGCGCGGCGGCGTATTCCTCCTCGAAGGCCGCGGTGACCCAGCTCACCCGAGTGGCAGCGTTGGAATGGGCTTCGGCAGGGATTCGGGTGAACATGATCCATCCCGACGCCGTGTTCGACACCGGCCTATGGACGCCGGAGTTGCTGGCTGCTCGCGCCGAGCACTACGGCATGAGCGTCGATGACTATAAGCGGCGCAACCTGCTCCATACCGAGATCACCAGCGCCGACGTCGGCCTGCTGACCCGGGAGCTGTGTACAGCATCGTTCGCCTGTGTCACTGGTGCACAGGTTCCGATCGATGGCGGCAACGAGAGAGTGATTTAGGAGTTCAGCAATGCAATCAGGACGTCTGGATGGGGTTCCGCCACGCAATGGTGACTGGGGTCCCGCCTACATCATCCAAGGACCGACCAGCGACATCGGCTTGCTGACACTGCGTCCCGGCGATGAGATGACCAACCACATTCATCACTTCTGTGACGAGTCCTTCATCGTGATCGACGGTGAGGCGACCTTGTGGGTGGACTGCGGCGAGCCACGCGCCATGGTGCCCGGCGATGTGGCCCGGTGCGCCCCGGGGGAGATGCACTACTTCCGCAACACCTCCGATGACATCTTCACGATGGTCTTTATCAAGTCTCCGGCTAGCCCGGGCGACACCATCAACCTGCCCTGGCAGCCCGGACAACGTCCGCCCGAGGTGCCGGCACGCCCCGAACCCACAACCGAAAGGAACTAGAAATGGCCGACCTCGACGGCAACATCAACGCCAAGGATTGGGGTTTGGATACCCCGCAAACCTCCTGGGATTTCCCGATCAAGGGGGCTGGCCAACTCGACTTCGGAATGCGCCACCGGCTGGCTCGCATCTTCGGCGAGGACGGCCACACCGCCATGCTCGCCTTCGACCACGGCTACTTCCAAGGTCCCACCCGTGGTCTGGAGCGCATCGATTTGAACATCGTGCCGCTGGCTCCCTATGCCGACGCGCTGATGGCCACCCGCGGCGTGTTCCGCTCGGTCATCCCGTCCACTGCGGACAACGCCTTGGTGATGCGTGCCTCCGGCGGGCCGTCCATCTTGAAGGAACTGTCCAATGAGCGGGTGGCCATGGAGATGGCTGACGCGGTGCGGATCGATGCCGCTGCGGTGGCCGTCCAGGTGTTCATCGGTGGGGAGTTCGAAACCCAATCGATCGCGAACCTGAATACCCAGATCGATGCGGGTTACCGTTGTGGCATGCCGGTGCTCGGTGTGACTGCGGTGGGCAAGGAGCTCACTCGCGACGCCCGTTACTTCGGGCTGGCCACGCGGATCATCGCCGAGTTCGGCGCCCAGATGGTCAAGACCTACTACATCGATGAGGGTTTCGACGAGGTCGTGGCTGGCTGCCCGGTGCCGATCATCATGGCCGGCGGCAAGAAGCTGCCCAGCCTGGAGGCGCTGACCATGGCATTCAATGCCATCGATCAGGGTGCTGCCGGTGTCGACATGGGACGCAACATCTTCCAGCGGGTTGCTCCGGTGGCGATGATTCAGGCCGTGCGCGGCATCGTCCACGACGGTCTGAAGCCTGCCGAGGCCCATCAGCTGTATCTGGAGTTGTCCGGTGGCGCCACCGACTGAGCTCGGGCGGCCGAGGTCGCCCTTTCTGCTGATCAACCCGAAGGCCTACTTGACTGGTGCGGCCATCAAAGGCTTCGCCATTGTGGCCGACGGGTTGGCAGCAGAGCTCGATGTTGACGTGGTGTTCACCGCTCAGCATGTTGATCTGGCTCCGATCGCTGGTGCGACGACGAATCTCATCGTCGCCGCCCAGCACCTGGACCCGATGGGCTTCGGGCGCGGCATGGGCCACATCCTTCCCGAAGGGGTGGTCCAGGCCGGTGCTCGGGCGGTGGTGCTGAACCACGCCGAGCACCCGCTGTCGCTGGGCGAGTTGGACGCTGCGATGCGGCGGGCCGAAGAGGTCGGGTTGACCACGATCGTGTGCGCGGACTCGATTCGACAGTGTCGAGCCGTGGCACAGCTCGATCCGGCGATCGTGATCTGTGAGCCGACGGTCAACATCGGTACCGGCGTGATGGCCGTCGATGACTACATCACCGAAAGCACCGCGGCGGTCAAGGCCGTGAATCCGGACATCCTGGTCGTGCAGGGTGCTGGGGTTGGCACCGGTGTCGACGTGACCCGCATGATTCGGCTGGGGGCCGATGCTGCTGGCACTAGCAGCGGGCTGATCAACGCCGATGATCGATCGTTTGCCCTTCGGGGAATGATCGAGGCGGTGGCGCAACTCCGCGACGAGCGGGGGG